>Ga0209024_1000047_pt1 | contig 282067 bp, 272 predicted proteins | sample AutmiccommunBRH5_FD_187380 | JGI IMG/M metagenome (GOLD analysis project Ga0209024, IMG submission 187380) | Deep subsurface microbial communities from Mt. Terri, Switzerland - Autotrophic microbial communities BRH/5 (SPAdes) (version 2) | ecosystem: Environmental > Aquatic > Deep subsurface >...
GGGTTCATCGACATCTTCACATTCGCAAGATCAACCCCGCTGCCATCCGCCTTCACTCGGACTTTCACGTTGTAGTCGATCACGCGCTTGACAGGTACCAGAACCTTCATAAACGTGGGTCTCCTTGAGTTCTCTTGTTGTCGATACCGCGTCAGCGGTCCTTGAATGCGGGTTTCCGCTTTTCCGAAAAGGCCTTCATGGCCTCGGGGAAATCATGCGCGCAAAGCAGCACGCTTTGCGCATCGCGCTCGATGTCGAGCGCCTCGAGATAGCTGCACTCTGCCGCGGCGCGCATCACGCGCTTGGCGGTCTGCATCCCGAACAGCGGATGCGCGGCGATCTCACGGGCGATCTCGAGCGCACGCGCCTCGACCTGAGCGGCGGGGACGCACTCTTCGACGACGCGCAGCTCCTTGCCGGTGCGCCCGTCGATCTCGCGGCCGGTCAACACAAGCATCCGCGCCACCCCCGCACCCGCGCGTTGCTGGAGCAGCCAGCTTGAGCCGGTGTCGGGGCATCCGCCGACGCGCGCGAACACCTCGCACAGGCGCGCGTCTTCGGCGGCCACCACGATATCGGCCGACAGGGCCAGGCTGAGCCCGGCGCCAAAGGCAACGCCGCAGACCGCGGCAATCAGGGGTTTGCGAAACAGGTAGGCCGCGCGCCCCCCGTCGTGAACCCGGTCAACCATTTCGGACGTGGCCCGCGCCCCCTTGACGATTTCGGTCTGAAAACCGACGAGATCGCCGCCGCTACTGAAATGCTCGCCGCCGGTCATGATCACGACACGGATCGAGTCGTCTCGATCGGCATCATTCAGACATTCCACGAGCGCATCGACAAACCCGATGCTGTAAGGGTTGCGCTTCCCAGGCTGGAGGAAGCGCAGGATACCGACAGGGCCGTCCCTGTCCAGACGCATCAATCGGGTCATGTCAGGCTCCTTCAGGTTCCGGTCCAGACTGGCGCGCGTTTCTCGGCGAACGCCCTGGGGCCCTCGATCGCGTCATTGCTGGCATAGACGACCTCGTGCAGGCGCTTGCCCTCTTCGAGACCGCCCGCGCAGCCCCGATCCATGGTGGCGCGAACGCTGCCTTTGGCCGCTACCACCGAGAGCGGCGCGAGGCCGGCGATCCGCCTCGCCAGTTCGTATGCGCGCGCGCGCACCGCATCGGGCGTGTCTTCCAGATAGTTGGTGAACCCGTAATCATGGAGCCGCTCGATCGGGAACAGATCGCCGGTCAGCACGATCTCCATCAGGATCGGTTGCGGCAGCATGGTCAGGGCCGGGGCCGCCCAGGGCGAGCCGCGTCCGATCTTGACCTCGGTAATGCCGACCTTGGTGCCCTTGAGCCCAACCCGCAGATCGCAGTTCAGCGTCAGCATCATGCCGCCCGCCATCAGCGAGCCGGTCATTGCGGCAATAATCGGTTTCTTGCAGGCGCGCATCGTGTCGTGAAAGGGATCGCGCATCTTGGACAGGATATCGACGCCTTCGTCGCGCTTGATCTGGGCGGCCTCCTTCAGGTCCATCCCGGCACTGAAGACGCCACAATCGGCCGAAGTCAGAATGGCCACCCGAACGCTGTCATCGGATTCGATCCTGTCCCAGGCATCTGCCAGACCGTTTGTCGCCGCCACGGAAAGCGCGTTCTTGCGTTCGGGCCGGTTGATGCGGACGGTCGCAATGCCGTCTTCGATGGTCAACTCGATAGGGTTCATTTGCCATGCCTCATCTGGTCGGAAATCTATCGGCTTTCATGCCGTCGGAACTCCCCCGCGACCAAAAGGCCGCGGGGGAGTTGACACTCACTGGACGGTGAAAGTCGCCGAGCTTTCCCTGATCACTTCCCACACCACTTCGAGGTAGTCGGCGCTCCAGTCGGTCAGCGGAATCCAGGTTTCCCCGTCCCACTGTTCGACGCGCGTCATGCCGCCGCCACCGTGATCCTGATGTGTCACGGTCACTGGGGCCATCAGACCATTGGCGTCGAAATCGACAATCGACCGATAGCCCGCCTGCATGGCCTCCGGCGTCAGCGGCCATCCGCTCTCCTTGATCGCCAGCCGAGCAGCCTCGAAAGCCACCGAATAGATCGCTAGCCCCGTATTGTAATATACGTCTCGGAGAAGTGACTCCGGGCCGCTGCCTTTACCCGCGGCATAGTAAGTCTCCAGCATCGTCTTTACGAGCGGCACCTCCTGACCACCTGCGACATTGGTCCCTCGCAGGATACCCTTGGCTTCGGCCGCTCCGATGTTGTTGATATCGACCTCATTAAACCAGTTCACCGCCAGGTAACGGTCGATCGGGAACTGGTTACGGCGCATTTCCCTGGACGCAACAACATGTCCGCCAGCAAACATCCAGCTGATCATATAGTCCGGCTTGTCGCGGCGAGCCCGGCTCCAAGCTCCGGACTGGTCTGTCCCGGGCAGCGGAACGGGGTAAAGTTCAAGCGTGAAACCTTCCTTCTCGGCCAGGATTTTCAGAACTTCGATCGGCTCCTGACCGAACGGATAATCGAGATAGATGAAGCCGATCTTGGTGTCGCTGAGATCGCCGCCCATCTGGCCTTTGATGAAGGCGACATCGTTGGCCGCCTGCTGCCAGTAGGTCGGACCGACCGGGAAGACCCATTCGAAAACTTCTCCGTCAACCGCGTCACCGCGTCCGACGAAAGATTGCATCAGGATATTGCCGTCTTTCATGAGACGCGGCAAGGCGGCGTTGGTGACCGGCGTGGACAGAAAATTGAAGATGAACACGCCCTCCCGCTTGAGCTGTTCATAACATTCCACCCCGCGCTGGGGCTCGTTGCCATGGTCACGCAGGATCATCTCGACCGGATGACCCTCGATGCCACCGTTATCGTTGACATACATCGCGAGATCCTGAGCACCCTGTGCCACCTGAGGCGAGATGAAGGTGTAGGACTTGCTGAGGTCAAAACACAGGCCGAACCGGATCGGCTCCTTGTCCTGTGCGGAGGCGACCGTCGCGCTCGCTGTCAACGCTGCGGCAGTCGCCAATGCCTTGACGTGTTGTTTTATTTTCATTTCTCTTTCTCCATATGTGGCAGATGCCGGGCATTTTCCTGTCTTTCAGGCGCAGCGTCCGTCGTTGCGCCGCGCCTGCTGGCTTCATATCTTCATTGCACGTATTTCGAGGAGCTTTCCTTGACCACTTCCCACACCACGTCGAGATAGTCGGCGCTCCAGTCTGTCAGCGGGACCCAGGTTTCCCCGTCCCACTGCTCGATGCGGGTCTTGCCGCCGCCGCCGTGATCCTGAGGTGTCACGGTCACGGGGGCCATCAGACCATTGGCGTCATATTCGACAAGCGACTCAAAGCCCGCCTTCATGGTCTCCGGTGTCAGCGGCCAGCCGTGCTCTTTGACCGCCAGGCGCGCGGCTTCAAACCCGACCGAATAGATCGCCAGTCCGGTGTTGTAATACACATCGCGAACCGAGCTTTCCGGGCCGCTGCCCTTCCCATTGGCATAGTAGGTCTCGAGAATCTCCTTGACGATCGGGATGTCCTGGCCACCGGCCACGTTGGTCCCGCGCAGGATGCCCTTGGCCTCGTCTGTGCCGATGTTGACGATATCGACCTCGTTCAACCAGTTCGATGTCAGGTAGCGGTCGATCGGAAACTGGTTGCGGCGCATTTCCCTGGACGCGACAACGTGGCCACCGGCCAGGAGCCAGCTGATCACATAGTCCGGCTGATCGCGGCGAATCCTGCTCCAGGCACCCGACTGGTCGGTCCCGGGCAGCGGGACGGGGTAAAGTTCAAGCTCGAAGCCTTCCTTCTCGGCAAGGGTCTTCAAAATCTCGATCGGCTCTTGACCGAAGGGATAATCGAGGTAGATGAAGCCGATCTTGGCATCGCTGAGATCGCCGCCCAATTGGTCCTTGATGAAGGCCACATCGTTTGACGCCTGCTGCCAGTAGGTCGGACCGACCGGGAAGACCCAGTCGAACACCTCGCCATCCACGGCGTCGCCGCGACCGGCAAAGTTCTGCATCAGGATGTTGCCGTCTTTCATGGCGCGCGGGAGAACTGCATTCGAGACCGGCGTGGACAGGAAGTAGAAGGTGAACACCCCCTCCCGCTTGAGCTGTTCATAACATTCCACCCCGCGCTGCGGCTCGTTACCATGGTCACGCAGGATGACCTCGACCGGATGACCCTCGATCCCACCGTTATCGTTGACATACATCGCGAGATCCTGGGCAGCCTGGGCCACCTGGGGCGAGATGAAGGTATAGGACTTGCTGATGTCAAAGCAGAGGCCGAACTGGATCGGCTCCTTGTCCTGAGCGGATGCGACCGCCGCGCTTGTGATCAGCGCGGCGGCAGTTGCCAGCGCCTTGACCTGTTTTCTGAATTTCATTTCTTTTCCTCCCTATAAGACAGATGCGGGGCGTTTTGTTGTTTTTCAGGCGCAGTGCCCCGCACTGCGCCTGCTGGCATCATATCGTCATTGCCCGTATTTGGCGGAACTTTCCTTGACCACTTCCCAGACGATATCGGTATATTCCGCGATCCAGTCAGTCTGGGGAACCCAGCTCTCGCCGTCCCACATCTCGATGCGCGTCTTGCCGCCGCCGCCATGATCCTCGGCCGTAATGGTAATCGGGGCCATCAGACCGTTTGCATCGAAGTCTTCGAGCGATTCGAGGCCGGCCTTGTAGGATTGCGCCGTGATCGGCAGCCCGTGAAGCTCGACGGCCTTGCGCGCAGCCTCGAACATGATCGAATACATCGCCAGGCCAGTGTTGTAGTAAACGTCCTGCGTTTTCTCAAGCGGACCGGAGCCTTCCCCCTTGTCATAAAGTTCGGAAATGATTTCGAGGCGCAACGGCACGTCCGGACCGCCCACGACATTGGTCCCGCGCTTGAGGCCGGCGGCCGCCTCGGCTCCGATATTGGCGATATCCACTTCGTTCAGCCAGTTGACCGAGATATATTTGTCCATCGGGATACGATTACGCTGCATCTCCTTTGACGCGACGACATGGCCCCCGGCAAGCAACCACGAGATCACATGATCGGGATTGTCGCGGCGCATCTTCGACCACGCCCCCGACTGATCGCTGCCGGGCAGCGGCACTGGATAGAGCAGAAGCTCGAAGCCCTCCTTTTCCGCGAGCGTCTGAAGGATCTCGATCGGTTCCTGACCGAACGGGTAATCGAGATAGATGTAGCCGACCTTTACGTTCGAAAGATCGCCATCGTGCAACTGCTTGATATAGCCGATATCGTTCGCCACTTGGCCCCAATAGGTCGGGCCGGCCGGATAGACCGATTCGAAAACGCTGCCATCGACCGCGTCGCCGCGCCCGACCAGTGACTGCATGAGAATGTTTCCGTCTTCCATCGCGCGTGGCAGGACCGCCAGCGACACAGGCGTGGACAGCGTATCGAAGACAAAGACGCCCTCTCGGCTGAGCCTCGAATAGCATTCGATGCCGCGCTGCGGCTCGTTACCGTGGTCACGGACGATAACCTCGACCGGCTCACCGCCGATCCCGCCCTTCATGTTGATCAGCTTTGCCAGATCCATAGCCGCCTGCGAGACCTGCGGCGTGGCAAAGGTATAGGCCTTGCTGAGATCGTAACAGATCCCGATCTTGAACGGCTCTGCCGCCGCCAGAGAGCCTGACAGCATACCCCCGGTCACGGCAAGTGCGGCGAGCACCTTGTTAAAACGCTTCATCATTCTTCTCCCCTGTGGATTATCCGAGCGCGCCTCAGCTGAGCCAGCGCTTGCGACGACTATAGTGTTTGACATCGTGGAAATCTATGCCCTCGCCGCCGCCGAGGTAGAATTCCTGGATGTCGGAATTAGCCTTGAGAGCTTCGGCTGTGCCGTGCATGACCACCCGTCCGTTTTCGATCAGATAGCCTTCCGAGACGATCTCGAGGGCGGCCAGGGCATTCTGTTCGACCAGAAGAACCGACATTCCCTCCTTCTGGTTGATCTGCTGGATGATGCCAAAGATTTCCTCCACCAGGAACGGTGCGAGGCCGAGGCTCGGCTCATCCAGCATCAACAGACTCGGTTGGGTCACCAGGGCACGCCCGATGGCAAGCATCTGCTGCTCGCCGCCGGACAGATAGCCGGCATGTGAATTGCGGCGCTCGGCCAGACGGGGAAAATAGTCGTATATCTTGTCCTTTTCCGCGTCGAGCGCCGAGCGCGACATTCCCGCAGGTGCGGCTGCAATCAGGTTCTCGTCCGGGGTGAGATGCTCGAAGACACGTCGCCCTTCGATGACGTGACATATACCCATCTCCACGCGGTTTTGCGCAAGCATTTCGGTAATGTCAGTTGCTTCGAACTGGATTTCACCTCGGCTGACGCGTCCACGTTCTGCCTTCAGAAGCCCGCTGATCGCCTTGAGGGTTGTGCTTTTTCCTGCTCCGTTCGAACCCAGAAGCGCGATCATCGCCCCCTTGGGCACCTGAATCGAAACACCTTTGATCGCCAGCATCACATTGTCGTACAGGACCTCGACACTGTTCATCGATAGAATATGCTGGGCTTCGACTTTTTCTTGCATGGGCATATCTCTTTACTTTCTGAACTGATCGAAGGGCCAGACCATCAGATATTCCCTGATGTTGCCGTATAGCTTTCCAAGCCCCAGCGGTTCGATCAGAAGGATGATGACGATCAGCGCGCCGTAGGCTGCGTTTGGAATATGGGCAAGCGTCTCGATATTGACCTGTGCCCCGAGAGTGTGCGCGATCACGACAACAAGGCTGTTGATCACACCCGGCACGAGCAGGATCAGGGCAACGCCGAAATACGAACCGATGATGCTGCCGAGCCCGCCGACGATCACCATTGCGAGCGCCTGGATCGACACCGCGACAGAGAACTGTTCAGGCGTTGCGAGGAAGAAGAACGTCGCAACCAGCAAGGCGCCGCTCACCCCGGCAATGAAGGACGATGCCGCAAAGGCCAGGATCTTGTAGTAGAAACTGTTCACCCCCAGAATCGCGGCCGCGTAGTCCTTTTCGCGCACGGCGACCAGCGCACGCCCCAACCCGGTGCGCTTGAGGTTCAGCATGAAGATCGTCACCAGGACGCACCAACCGAAGGCGACGTAATAAAAGCCGGCATCCGAGGTGATCGGCTGCCCCAGTAACGCCAGCGTCGGTGATTGCAGCGATGCGTGCGAGCCGCCCGAGACCGTCGGCGAATGGTTCAGCACCCAGTCCATGATGAACTGCATCGCCAGGGTGGTGAGCGCAAGATACAGCCCTTTCACGCGCAGCGCGGCAAAGGCAAACAGGCTGCCGATCACCGAAGACGCCAGCCCGCCAATGATCAGGGCAAACTCCCACGGCACGCCAAAACGTGCTGCATGCACCGCCGAGTAGGCCCCGACAGCCATGACCGCTGCATAACCCAGATGAAGCTGGCCGGCCCACCCTGTCACCAGATTCAGCCCCAACGCCGCCGCCGTCCAGATCAACCAAGGCAGCATGTAGCTGTTCAAATAAATCGAGGGGAGTATGAGTGGCGCCGCCAATCCGAACAGAAGGAAGAACACCGCAAGGTTCCGGTCCGCCGGAACCTTGAAGATTCGGCTGTCCGAAACGTAACTGCTGTGGTGGACACCAGAAAGTCGATATAGCATCGCTTATACCCTTTCAATATCGTGACGGCCGAACAAACCGTGCGGACGGATCATGACCGTCAGGATAAGAACTGCGGCGACGATGAGCTCGCGGCTCCCGCCTCCGACGAGCGGATCGAGGAAGTCGGCACCGACATTCTCAATAATGCCGAGAATGATGCCCGCGACCACCGCGCCGAGAATACTGTCAAGACCACCGAGAACCGCCACTGTCAGCCCCTTGAGCAGCAGTAGCGACAGGGCCTGATCGACGCCCTGAATCTCGCCCCAGATGACGCCTGCGGCAAGGGCGACCACCGACGCCAGCGCCCAGGACAGCCCTACGCCGCGCTCGACCGATATGCCGACCGACCAGGACGCCATGTAATCATCTGCGATCGCGCGCAGCTTGATCCCGGTCCGGGTCCGGAAGAACAGCATGAAGGCAACAAAAAGCACGACCGCGACCCCGGCTCCGACAAGGTGGATCCGACTAACGAATATGTCGCCCACAAAGAGCGGTTCATAGCTGACCCCCAGCTCGATCGAGCGGGACGACCCGCCCCAGATCGCCAGCGTCGTGCCCCGCAGAAAAATGTCGAGACCAAGTGTCATCATCAGGATCATGATGATCGGGCGCCCGGCAAGACGCCGCAGCGCAACACGCTCGATCCCGAAACCCAAACCGAACATGATGACGGCCGCAAGCATGATGGCCAGCCACAGCGGCAGACCCAAACCGCGCGAGAGCGCGAGAACCACATAGGCCCCGAGCATCGTCAGGGCAGCCTGCGCCAGATTTGGCACCGATGATGCCTTGTAAATCAGCACGAGACCGATCGCGAACAACGAATAGAGCAGGCCCGTCAAGGCCCCGTTGAGGGCAAGTTCTGCCAGAAAGACCCAATCCATTTATACCTCCCTGATGGGAAGGTTTCTTTCGACCTTCCCTGTTTCCCCGGTCTCGTAAGTCACCTGCGCGCTTACATGAATCTCTTTCGAGCCGTCGTAGAGTGCCGCGATAACGTCAGCATAGCGCTCCTGCACGACCTTCCGGCGCAGTTTCCTTGTCCGGGTGATTTCTCCATCGTCCGGGTCGAACTCCTTGGGAAGGCTGACGAAACGCTTCATGCGCAGTCCCTCGGGGATGACCTTGTTCACCCGTTGGAACGCCTCGTGCAGAAGTTCGGCCACCTCGTCGCGCTGCGACAGATCGGAATAGGACACATATGGAACACCATGCACCTCGGCCCAGTGACCCACCGCCTCGAAATCCACGCAGACCATCGCTGTCAGTTCGTCCAGACCGGCGCCGATCACGGCGGCGTCCTTGATGTATGGACTGAATTTCAGCCGGTTCTCGATATAGTTGGGCACATAGCGCTCACCGCTTGCCGTGTGCATGACCTCGGAAACACGCCCCAGAACAACGAGGTGACCGTTATCCTCCAGATAGCCGGCGTCGCCCGTATGCAGCCAACCGCCCTCGAGGGCCTCGGCGCTCGCTTCCGGTTTGTTGAAATAGCCGCTGAAAACGCTGTCGGAGCGCAACAGGATCTCGCCGCTCTCGTCGATCTTCACCTCGACACCCGGCGCGGGCTTGCCAACGGTATGAAGGCGCACCTCGTTCGGCGACTGCATTGCGCTGATCGCGCTGATCTCGGTCTGCCCGTAGAACTGGCGCAGCTTGATCCCGAGGGCGCGATAAAACACGAATGTGTCCTCGCCGATCGCCTCGCCGCCGGTGAACGCATTCTTCAGGCGACTCATGCCGAACTGGTCCTTGATCGGACCGAAGACGAGGGCCTCGCCCAGCAGTCGGCCCAATGGCTCCAACAAACCGCCGCCCTTACCGTTCAACTTGCGTGTTTCGGCGGCGATGGCCCGATCCATGAAGAAGTGATAAATCCACTTCTTGAACCGGGTCGAATTTTCCATTCCGACCTGGATCGTCGTCAGCATCTGATCCCAGCTTCTGGGTGCCGCCAGGTAGAAGGTTGGCGCGATTTCGCGCATGTCCCGAATGACCGTTTCCTGCCGTTCGGGCACGTTCACGGTGAACCGCAGCGAAAGCGCCGCCGCGACGGTGATGGCATAATCACCCACCCAGGCCATCGGCAGATAGGCAAGGACTTCTTCGCATTCATCGAAGACCCCTGCGGCATGACCGTTGCGCACAGCTGCGATAACATTCTTCTGGCTCAGAACGATCCCCTTCGGCTGGCCGGTCGTCCCAGACGAGTGCATGAAAATCGCCGGATCTTCGGGCCCGGTCCGATGCAGGAAGCCTTCGCGCCGACGCGGATCCTCGTTGAGGTCGTGCCGACCGACTTCGATCAAATGCTCCCAGGACATGAGGCCATCGACCTTATAGAACCCAAGACCGCGCTCCTCGTCATAGATGATGTGGGCGATGCCCCCGGATCCTGCTTCCTTCAGCTCCAGGATCTTGTCCACTTGCTCCTGGTCTTCTGCAATCGCCGCGACAATTTCGACCTCGCCGAGGAAGTGCTTAAGCTCTTCGATCGTCGCGCCCGGATAGGCCGGCATCGCGTAACCCCCGAGCAGCGCGACCGCGAGCATGCCGGCATAGAGCCGGGCGCGGTTGTCGCCCAGGATAAGCACGGCCTTGCCCGGCCCGACACCGAGCTTTTCAAGACCGGCGGCGGCCTCGAGAACCTCTTCGACATATTCGGCCCAGGTGGTTTCCTTCCAGATGCCGCGCGCCTTTTCGCGAAGCGCGATCTCCGATCCGTGGCGTGACGCGTTGCGGGCAAGCAATGCGCCGATCGTATCACCACCGGAAGAATTGGTTATCGTTCCGTCAGCCATGCGACCCTCCGATATATGCCTCGATGACCCGAGGATCCTTGACGACTTCCCGTGGAATGCCGCTGGCGATCATTTCGCCATAGTTCAACGCAAGCATCCGGTCACAAATGCCGATGATGACATCCATATGGTGCTCGATCAGCAACACGCTGACGCCGCGTTCCGCCCGCGCGTCCAGGATGAAGCGGGACATATACCCCTTTTCTTCCTGGTTCATGCCGGCCATCGGCTCGTCGAGGATCAGCATTTTTGGCTCTGCCACCAGTGCGCGCGCCAGTTCGACCCGCTTTTTCAGCCCGATCGGAAGACCATCGACCAGCTCGTGCCGGATGCTTTCCAGCTGAAGGAATTCGATGACTTCCTCGACGATCTTGCGGTTCTCGATTTCTTCGCGCCGCGCGGCCCACCAGTAGAGCGCCGTGCGCAGAACGCCCGGATTCATGTGGATGTGCCGCCCGAGCAGGATGTTGTCGAGAACGCTCATCCCGTTGAACAGGGCGAGGTTCTGGAACGTGCGGGCGACCCCGAGCCTGGCAACCTTGTGGGGCGCGGCGCCAGTGATGTCCTGGCCGGCCAGCCTGACTGTCCCCGTGTTTGGCGGATAAAACCCGGTGATCGCATTGATAAGCGTAGTCTTGCCACTGCCATTCGGACCGACGAGACCGAAAATCTCACCTGGGCGAATGACAATATCCACACCCGTCACGGCGACGATGCCGCCGAAACGGCGCTCGATTCCGACACATTCCAGTATCGGCCGGTCACCGGAATAACCGTCTGTTGGTTTGCTTTTTGTCGTCATTGAGTAGCTGCTTCCCCTCCCCTGTTCACCCTGCGCCTCAGGAAATTCTGAAATAGTCCGGTCTGCCTGTCGGCCATGGATCACCCCACATCTGCTGACCACCATCGACATTGAGAACTTCGCCGGTCAGGAACTTTCCTGAATCCGCCGCCATATAGACAACACCCTCGGCTACATCCCATTCATCCCCGGCACGGCGCATCGGATTGGATTCCTCAAAGGTGGCCGCGCCGTCTTCGGGATAATTGTAAAATCCGTTGCTCTCACAGCAGCCCGGCGCCACGCAGTTCACACGGATGTTGTTGGGAGCCCATTCCACCGCGACCGATTTCGACAGATATATCACCCCCGCGCGCGCCGCGCATGTATGCGCGATCCCCGGCAGGCCCCGCGAGATAACCGCAACAATATTCACGATCGAACCAGGCTGCTTGTGCGCCACCCAGTGCCGCGCGGCGGACTGCATCATATACCATGTGCCGTTGAGATTGGTGTCGATGACCGCGTTCCAGCCCTTGACGGAAAAATCCAGCGCGGCCTGCGGAAACTGCCCGCCCGCATTGTTCACCAGAACGTCGATCGACCCGTACGTCCGGTTCACCTCGGCGACAAAATCATTGACCTGCTCGGGATCACGGATCGTCATCGGGGTCGCGAGCACCTTGCCGCCAAAGCCGCTAAGGAAGTCCCTTGCCGAGGCCAGCTTTTCCTCATTGCGCCCGTTGATCGCAAGGTTGGCACCCAGCCTGGCGAACAAGGTCGCGATAGCCAGACCCAGGCCGCCACCGGCACCGGTAACAACGACGGTTTTTCCCGCAAACAAATTGTCCGCATACACAGTTGCGCGCGATGACAGCTCTTCTCTCGAAGAGCCGAATTGCGTCTTGTTCACGACGCTCCCTCCCATCCCTGTTGAGGTCTTGTTTTGGGGCAATCTAACGCACGTTAGAAAATCTATCAAGACAAGAATTCACAACGCATACTCGATGATTTGCTGACAGCAGGAATCTGAAAATTCCAGCGTGTTTTCAATGAAGAACGGCAACAGCATCCGCAAAGCCGCAGGAGAAACACGCGAAAGCCGGTGATGCCCAGAAGGCAATATGTCATCGCGGCTTCGCGACGCCGTCGATTCTCTGCCGGGACGGGACAGCCATGCATTGCTTACCGACTTGCCGGCACTGTGCGTCTGCTATCAGCCGCCTGCCTCCGCAATTCCGGCCCCAGCGAAGGTAGATCGGCGACATCGGGAAGCGCCTCCAGCGTGTCGAGCGCGTCAAACACGGCGCGCGCGCGGCTTCCGCCGACACCGCCCTGGGCCAGGCAATCCTCGAACTTGGTCCATAACTCCTCGCGGCTGAGGGGCAGGTCGGCGTCCCCGCGCGCCCTCTCGACCGGCGCGCTTTGCAACTCGGTGCCGTCCGCCAGCGTCAGCGTCACCCGGTCGAACGGAGAGAACACGTCGTTGGGCGACGATACCTCGTGCGTTTCCTCGACCGTTGTCGCCCGGATCAGCCGCTGCACCTCGTCGCGCTGGACGAATTCGCCGGTGAGTTCCGAAAGCCCGGCGCGCCCGGCGACCAGCCCGCAAGCCATCGCGAACTGGATCGAGAACTTGGCCTCCAGTCCGGTCCGGGGCCGGGCGTTGCGCAGGATCGCGGCCTGGGTGGCGCCTATCTCGACCCGGATCGCGCTCACATCTCGCGCCCTGACTCCGGTTTCACGGATCAGATCAAGCAACGCATCTTCGGCCCGGTGAACCGCGTAGCAAAGCGGGTATTTCTTTATGCCGACGCGGTGACGCAATATCTGCCAGTCGCGGCCCAGCCTGTCCGCCGGCGTCTCCAGATCGACATTTCCCTCGGGCGATATTGCGTATAACAGGCCGCGCGGATGCTCCAGCACATCCGGCGCAGCCGTCATCCCCGCTGCCGCCAACCGCGCCGCCATCATACCCGACTGTGCCGCGCGCCCGGCGTGAAAGCTCTTGGTCATCGAGCCGAAATTGGCCGCCAGCCCACTGGCCTCGGATGAGGCGATGCCGATCGCGTGGGCGGCGGCACCGGCGTCAAGCCCGCGCAGGGCGGCACAGGCCGCCGCCGCGCCGACCACCCCCAGAACCGACGTCGGATGCCAGCCCTTGAGATGATGCGCGCTGCGCTCGCGCTGCGCGATCTCGGCCCAGACCTCGTAGCCCACGACATAGGCACGCAGCAGATCCCGGCCCGAGGCATTGCCCATCACATCGGCCTGCGCCAGGATTGCCGGCACCAGCACCGTAGAGGGATGCCCCCCCAGCGGCAGCGCCACGTCATCGTAATCGAGGACATGCATCGCGGTCCCGTTGAGCAGGGCCGCCAACTGGGCAGATACCCGCTCTTCGCTGAGGAACAATCGTGCCTCGGCAGGCTCGGCAGGCAGTCGAAAGCTTTGCATCAGGATGTCGATCACCGGTTCGGATCGCCCCGCGATCATCGTGCCGATCGCGTCGATAGTGCCGGTCCTGACGACCTCGAATGCCTTTGCGGGGATGTCTTCGAAACGCAAGCCGGAGATGAAGGCGCCCAGGTCACGGGTCAGGGATGCGGCCATTTCTTTGTCTCTCTCTCTCTGGCGTAGGGGTAGAATGCCTCTGCGCAGGATCATGAGGAAGTGCTTGACAGTTTGATGAAACGTCCCGAACCTGTTAGCACGTCAAGTTTAGCACGTCGGGTATTGTATGGCAACGCGGTCACGGTGCCGTGGCGGTGCCACCCCCGTCGTAGCAGTCCCGACACGGCCCGGGCCGACGAACAGGCGGCCGGAACGGACAGAGAACAGCAACAAGAGAAAGACGAAGATCCATGCTCAGCAAAGCCCTCGAAGGTGTCCTGGTGGTCGAGATGGGCCAGGCTGTGGCCGCGCCTTACTGCGCGACCCAACTGGCCGAGGCCGGCGCCCGCGTCATCAAGATCGAACGCCCCGGCGGCGATTTCGCCCGGGCCTATGACGATCACCTCAAGGGGGCCAGCATCTTCTTTTCCTGGCTTAACCGGGGCAAGGAATCGATAGAGCTGGATATCAAGAACCCCGAGGATGCGGCCTTGTTGCATCGTATCCTCGATCGCGCCGATGTGTTCGTTCAGAACCTCGCCCCCGGTGCTGCGGCCCGCGCCGGCTTTGGCTCCGAGCAATTGCGGGCCCGCAATCCGCGCCTGATCACCTGCGACATCACCGGCTATGGCGACAGCGGCGACTATGCCGAAATGCGTGCCTATGACATGCTGGTCCAGGCCGAGAGCGGACTTGCCGCGATCAGCGGAGAGCCCGACGCGCCGGGGCGTTGCGGTGCGTCGGTCTGCGATCTCGCCTGCGCCACCAATGCCTATGCCGGCATCCTCAGGGCGCTGCTGGCGCGCGCCAACACCGGCAAGGGCGCGGGCCTGTCGGTGTCGCTCTTCGGGTCGATGACCGACTGGGTGGCGATCTATATCGCCAGCTACGAGCTGTCCGGCAAGGTCACTCCGCGCACCGGTTTCAGCCACGGGCTGATCGCGCCGTACGGCGCTTTTGCCATCGGGGACGGTTCGCGCGTCGTGCTGGCGGTCCAGAACCAGCGCGAATGGGCCCGCCTGTGCGAGATCGTTCTGGAAAAACCCGAACTGAAAGATCACCCGGACTACCATGACAATCCGGCGCGCAGCCAACACCGAGAGGCACTGAACAAGGTTATCGAAGAGGTGTTCAGCCATCTCGACCGCGACACGGTCGTGGCACGCCTGCGTCAGGCCATCATCGCCTATGGATTCATAAACGAAATTTCCGACATGCCTGCGCATACCGCCCTGCGCCGCACCGACCTGTCAACCGAGCGCGGCCCGGTCAGCATCGTGGCGCCACCGCTGCTTGTGAAGGGCGAAACCCTGTCGGTGGGGGACGTGCCGGCGCTGGGGGCGTCCTCGGCTGCGATCCGAGAGGAATTTTCCAAATGACGCCCAGGGAGTCCTGCCAGGGAGCCCTGGAAGCGTCAATCGCCATGCGACCCCCTCAAGGAGCGGGCATCGCGATCCCCTGACGACCGCGAAGGCTTCTCGACCGCGGAACGGTTACTCTACCGTTCCACCTGAGGGGTGGGCCCGAGGCGGCTCGGTCGGGCTTCGGGGTCGATCCGGGTCGGGGCGCCGTCGCATCGCGGGGACGCTGCATCGCGGCAGAAACCACTTGAACGTTTCCGCCAAAAAGTGGCATCCCTGCGCAAGAATCTTTCCCAGACATGAGGGCTGACAATGGCCGCCACCCAACCCTATCGTTCCGTGCTCTATATCCCCGGATCAAAAGAGCGCGCGCTTGACAAGGCGCGCAGCCTGCCCGCCGATGCGATCATCTTCGACCTGGAGGACGCCGTCGCCCCCGATGCCAAGGCCGAGGCGCGCGCCACGCTGCGCGCGGCGCTCGATGCGGGCGGCTATGGCAGGCGCGCCAGGATCGTGCGGATCAACGCGCTCTCGACCGAATGGGGGCTGCAGGATGCACGCGCGTTTGCCGATGCGGGGGCCGATGCGATCCTTCTGCCCAAGGTCAACGCGCCGTCCGATATCGACACGCTGACCGATATCATCGGCCCCGATCTCGCGGTCTGGACGATGATGGAAACGCCGCTTTCGATCTTCAACGCGCGCGAGATCGCCGCCCATCCGCGTGTGGCGGGGCTGGTCGCGGGCACGAATGATCTGGCCAAGGATCTGCGCACGCGCGCACGAGCGGACCGGCTGCCGCTGATGCTTGCGCTCCAGAACATCGTTCTGGCGGCGCGGGCGGCGCGGATCGTCGCGGTGGACGGAGTCTATAACCGCTTCAAGGACGAGGACGGGCTGCGCGTGGAATGCGAACAGGGGCGCGATCTGGGGTTCGACGGCAAGACGCTGATCCATCCCGCGCAGATCGACATCGCCAATACCGCCTTCGCCCCCACCGAGGCGGAAATCGAACTGGCCGAACGCCAGATTTCCGCGTATGAAGAAAGCCGGGCCTCGGGTCAGGGGATCGCGGTCGTGGACGGGCAGATTGTCGAGAATCTGCATGTGGTGACGGCGCAGCGCATCCTTGCCCAAGCCCGGGCGATACGCGATCTGGCAGCGGAGTAACAACCTATGGCCTATCTCATCGCGGGACTGATCCTGTGGAGCGTGGCACACCTCTTCAAGCGCGTGGCGCCGGATATGCGCACGAGGATGGGCAATGCGGGCAAGGGCCTTGTGGCGCTCGGCGTGGTCGCCGGGCTGATCCTCATGGTGGTCGGCTACCGGCAGGCAGTTTTCATCCATGTCTGGGCACCGCCGGCCTGGACGGTGCACGTCAACAACCTGATGATGCTGGGCGCGGTGTTCCTTTATGGCATGAGCGCCACCAAGGGGCGGCTGCGCGGCGCGATCCGCCATCCGCAACTGACCGCCGTCAAGGTCTGGGCGGTGGCGCACCTGCTGGTCAATGGCGATCTGGCCTCGCTCATCCTGTTTGGCGGGTTGCTTGGCTGGGCGGTGCTGGAGGTGGTGGTCATCAACATGGCCGAGGAATGGGACCGCCCGCAGCCGGGCGAGGCCAGGCGCGACATCCTGCTGGTAATCATCACGCTGGTGCTGTTCTTCGCCATGACCTTTGTTCACAACTGGCTGGGCGTCTGGCCGTTTCCGGGATAGCCTCATGCATCTCTATCGGTTCCTCACCGCCGACGACACCTCGGCCTTCTGTCACAAGGTCACGGCCGCGCTCAACAAGGGCTGGGTGCTGCATGGCGGCCCCACCTATGCCTTTGACGCGGCCAATGGCGTGATGCGCTGCGGTCAGGCGGTCATCAAGGAGGTGCCCGGCACCTATTCCCCCGAAATCAGGCTGGGAGAGCAGTGAACATGGCCAAGACCAATCCGGGCCGCTTCTTCGAGGATTACGCCTTGGGCGAGGTGATTGCCCATGCGGTGCCGCGCACCGTCTCGGGGGGCGAGCGCGCGCTTTATCACGCGCTTTACCCCGCCCGCCACGCGCTCCATTCCTCGGACGAGTTTGCCCGCGCCTCCGGCCTGCGCGCCAGCCCGCTCGACGATCTGGCGGCGTTCCACATCGTGTTCGGCAAGTCGGTGCCCGACATCTCGCTCAATGCCGTGGCGAATCTCGGCTATGCCGAGGCGCGCTGGCTGCAACCGGTCTGGCCGGGTGACACGCTCAGCTCGCAATCCGAGGTGATCGGCCTCAAGGAGAACTCCTCGGGCAAGACCGGGGTGGTCTATGTGCGCACCTCGGGCACGAACCAGCATGGCGAGACGGTGATGACGTTCGTCCGCTGGGTGATGGTGCGCAAGCGCGATCAATCCGCCCCTGCGCCCGCGCCGGTGGTGCCTGCGCTGGCGCCGGCGGTGGCGGCGGGCGATCTGGTTGTGCCCGAGGGGCTCGATTTCACGCGCTACGATTTCACCCGCGCCGGAGAGCCGCATCGCTGGGGTGATTACGATGTCGGCGAGCAGATCGACCATGTGGACGGCGTGACCATCGAGGAGGCCGAGCAAATGCTCGCCACGCGCCTGTGGCAGAACACCGCCAAGACCCATTTCGACGCGAGCCTGCGCGAGGATGGCAAGCGGCTCATCTATGGCGGGCACGTGATCTCGATGGCGCGCGCGCTGTCGTTCAACGGGCTGGCCAATGCGCAGATGATCGTGGCGATCAATGCAGGCAGCCATGCCAACCCGTGTTTCGCGGGCGATACGGTGCGCGCCTGGTCCGAGGTGATCGGGCGCGCCGGGACGCCCGCGCCCGGGGTGGGCGCGCTGCGCCTGCGGCTGGTGGCAACGAAGGGGGGGGAGCCGTTCACCCTGAAGGGCGAGGACGGCAAATACCTGCCCCATGTCCTGCTCGATCTCGATTACTGGGCGCTTGTCCCGCTCTGAGCCGGGTCAGACGGTGCGCAGGATCTTCTGCAACTCGGCCTCTTCCACCATCTGCGCAGCCTTTTTCGCCGCCACCCAGAGGCGTTCGCGCTGGCCTTCCTCGGGGAAGCTGTCGGCGAGATCGCCCGCGCGCAGCCGCACCTTGTAGAGCAGCACCGTGAGCAGCACACTGCTGTCGTCCTTGAGGATCTTCTCATAGAGGAACTGCCCGCAAGGCCGCGCCTTGTCGACATCGGCGCGCACGCCCGCCTCTTCCCACGCCTCGCGCAGCGCCGATTGCGCGGGCGTGAGCCCCTCGATGGGCCAGCCCTTGGGCACGATCCAGCGCCCGGTGTCGCGGCTGGTGATGAGCAGCACCTCTTTCCTGTCCCCGAACTTGCGCCAGCACAGCGCCGCGACCTGCATGTCGGGCGGGTAGGCAGCCGCGACGCCGGCACGCGCGGAAAGGGAAGTCATCTGAACCATCAGGAACCCTGCTCGGGTGGATTGAGGCGTTTGTTCATTGGCTTTAGAAGATAGTTGCAAAAGTCAGGTTATGCAAATCACCAAGTGTTGCGGGGTTTGGCGCGCAAGGTCGGGTCGGCCTCGGTCGGGTCCTCGGGCCAGGGGTGACGGGGATAGCGCCCGCGCATCTCCTTGCGCACCTCCTTATAGGAGGTGGCCCAGAAGCCGGGCAGGTCCATCGTGGTCTGCAAGGGGCGGCCTGCCGGTGACAGAAGCGTGATGCGCAAGGGCGCGCCCGCCACGGTCGGATGGGTGGTCTTGCCGAACATCTCTTGCAGACGGAGCGTGATCGCGGGGGCCTCGCCGGAATAGTCGATGGGGATGCGCCGCCCGAGGGGGGTGGTGAACTGGCCCGGCACGGCACGGTCGAGCGCCTGGCACTGATCCCATGTCAGCATCGCCTCGAGTGCCGGGGCGATGTCAAGGCCGCGCCAGTCCGCGGCGGTTGTCACGCCACCCAGATGCGGCAAGAGCCAATCCTCCAGCCCCGCCATCAGCGCCGCCTCTCCCATGTCGGGCAGGGACGGGTCGCGCGCGCGCAAAAGCGCCACGCGCGCCGCCAGCCGCCGCGCGGCATCGCTCCAGACAAGGCCCAGGTCGCGCACACCGTCGAGCATGGCGCGCACCACCGTCTCGGGGGCGGCGTCGGGCCAGGTCCGGTCGTCGAGCACCAGCGCGCCAAGCCGCTCCTGCCGCCGCGCCACAACGCGGCGCATGCGCCGGTCCCAGGCGCAGACATCGTGCCAGCCGATGCGGTCGGCATAAAGCGCCCGGACCTCGGCCTCGGATATGGCCACGGCCTGCCGGATACGCGCCTCGCGCGGGTCGCCGTCAAGGTCGGTGGCCACGATCAGCCGCGCGCCCGCCAGCGGGTCGCCCTCGGGCATGACCGCGCCCTTGCCGCCCGAAAGCACATAGCGCGGCGCGGCGCCCTTGCGCCGCAGCCCGATCCGGTCCGGGTAGGCGAGCGCGGCCATCTCGGCGGCACTCAGCCCGCCACCGCCGCGCGCCTGCACGCGCAGCCGCCTGGCCTCGGCGCGGATGCGCTCGACCGTGGCACGATGCGGTGCCCAGGGGTGGCGGTCGGCAAAGCCGCGCGGATCGCGGATCGCCCCGAGCCGCAGCATCAGGTCCACGGGGGCCGCGCGTGGCAGCGGGTCGCGCTCGGCCAGAAGGGCGGCCATCTCGGCGGCCTCCGGCCCCGCCACGCTCAGCATATGCGCGAGACGCGGATGAAGCGGCAGCGCGGCAAGGGTGCGGCCATGCACGGTGATGGCACCCCGCGCGTCGAGCGCGCCGAGATCGCAGAGCAGCGCGCGCGCCTCCGAATAGCTGCCCGGATTGGGCGGGGTGAGGAATGGCAGCGCCTCGGGCGCCGCCCCCCAGAGCGCCAGTTCGAGCGCGAGGCCCGCAAGGTCCGCCGCCGCGATCTCTGCGGGAGGGAAGGGGGCCAGCGCGCCCTCCTCGCCGCGCGTCCAGAGCCGGTAGCAGACCCCCTCGGCCACCCTTCCTGCGCGCCCCGCCCGCTGCGTGGCCTCGGCGCGCGTCACCCGCTCGGTCACCAGCCGCGCCATGCCCGAACCGGGATCGAAGCGCGCGCGCCGCGCGCGGCCCGCATCGACCACCACGCGGATATCCTCGATGGTGAGCGAGGTCTCGGCGATCGCGGTGGCGAGCACGACCTTGCGGCCCGACGGCTCGGGGGCGATGGCGGCGCGCTGCGCGGCGAAAGCCATCGCGCCAAAGAGCGGCCGGATATGACATCCGGGCGGCAGCCGCCCCCGCAAGAACGCCTCGGCGCGGCGGATTTCGCCCTCGCCCGGCAGGAACACGAGCACGCCGCCCTGCGTCTCGGCCACGGCCTGCACCACCTGATCCGCAGCAGCCTGCGCCAGCGGCGCACCCCTGCCCAAGGGCCGCTCCAGCCAGCGGATCGCCACCGGAAATGCGCGCCCCTCGGAGGTGATCACCGGCACGTCGCCCATCAGTTCTGCGACCGGTTCGGCGTCGAGCGTGGCCGACATGGCCAGCAGCATCAGATCCTCGCGCAGCGCGCCCGCCACCTCCAGGCACAGCGCGAGGCCGAGATCGGCATTGAGGGAACGCTCGTGAAACTCGTCAAAGATCACCGCGCCGACGCCGGGCAGATCGGGCGCACCCTGCACCATGCGGGTGAGGATCCCCTCGGTCACCACCTCGATGCGCGTGGCGCCCGATATGCGCGCCTCGCCCCGGATGCGGTAGCCCACCGTCTCGCCCACCGTCTCGCCAAGGCTCTCGGCCATCCGCTCGGCGGCGGCGCGCGCCGCCAGGCGGCGCGGCTCGAGCATCACGATGCGCCCCGCAACCAGCCCCGCGCGCAGCATCTCCAGCGGCACCACCGTTGTCTTGCCCGCGCCCGGCGGGGCCTGCAGGACCGCGCGCCCGCGCGCGCGCAGCGCCGCAAGCAGATCGGGGATCGCATCATGGATGGGCAGGCGCAGGCTCATCCCCCGCTTATCGAATACGCGCGCGAATTTTGCCAGAGCGCCATGCGCGCGCCCCGCCTTCCCCGTCCGGCAAATTCGCGTCCCGCGCTCTGGACACGCGCCGCCCCCCAAGGCAAGAAGGCCCCGCATCACGAAACAGGCGGCCCGATGATGACCGAAACCGATCTGAGCGAGCAAATCCTGAACGGCGACCGCCGCGCGCTGGCCCGCGCCATCACCCTGATCGAGAGCGCGCGCCCTGACCACCGCGAAGACGCCGTGCGCCTTCTGGAACGGGTCAGTCGCGCGGGGCGCGAGGCGATCCGTATCGGCCTTTCGGGCACGCCGGGCGTGGGCAAATCCACCTTCATCGAGGCGTTCGGGCTGATGCTGACGGGGCAGGGGCTCAAGGTGGCGGTGCTTGCCGTCGATCCCTCCTCGGCGCGCTCGGGCGGCTCGATCCTCGGCGACAAGACGCGGATGGAGCGGCTCTCGCGCGACCCGAACGCCTTTATCCGCCCCTCGCCCAGCCGGACGCATCTGGGCGGCGTGGCGCGGCGCACGCGCGAAGCGGTGATGCTGTGCGAGGCGGCGGGATTCGACGTGGTGCTGATCGAGACCGTGGGCGTCGGCCAGTCCGAGACCGTGGTGGCGGAGATGTCGGACATCTTCGTGCTGCTGCTTGCGCCCGCGGGCGGCGACGAATTGCAGGGCGTCAAGCGCGGGATCATGGAAATTGCCGATCTCGTCCTTGTGAACAAGGCCGATGGCGACCTGAAGCCCGCAGCGATGCGAACGTGCGCGGATTACGCGGGCGCATTGCGGCTTCTGCGCAAGCGCCCTCAGGATCCGCCGGGCTTTCCCAAGGCGATGACCGTTTCGGCGATGACCGGGGACGGGCTGGCAGGGGCCTGGGAAGAAATGCGCGCCCTCATTGACTGGCGCCGCCGCGAGGGGCATTTCGCCGCCCGCCGCGCGGCGCAGGCGCAAAGCTGGTTCATCGAGGAGGTCAAACAGGGCCTGCTCGCGCGGCTCGAGACCCCCGCCATGCGCGCCGAGACGGCGAAATTCGCCGGGCTGGTGACGAAGGGCGAGATCACGCCCACGGTCGCCGCCGCGAGGATGCTTGCACAGATCAAGGACTCGGGCCCGGACGCCTGATCGTCGGTTTGCAAAAGGGCAGGGATTGAGGCCCCCGCTCAATCCCTGAATTCCAGAAGAAGCGCCGAGACGTCATCCGCAAGAATTTGGTCCTGCGCATGATCGGCAAGTTTCCACATCAACGATTCGAGGAAGGCCGGGCCACGGATCTGCCGCAGATCGCCCATCAGCCGCGCCAGCCCGTGCTCATCAAGCATCGTGCCATCCGGAGAGGCGCACTCCGTAAGCCCGTCAGAATAGATCAAGAGGCGGTCACCGGGGGCCAGGGCAAAGCTCACCTGATCAAAGCCGGCATCCGAGATCAGCCCGACCGGAAGGCCGCCACGGCCGACAAACTCGACCGTCCCGTCGGCGCGCTGGATCGCCGGGTGAGGATGACCAGCCTGCGCAAGACGGACGCTCCCACCGACAAGATCCACATCCGCCAGCGCAATCGTGAAATAGTGATCGGTATCGAGATCTGACATTATGATGTGATTGAGGCGCGCGAGCGTCTCGGCCGGGGCGCGCCCCTCGAACCGGCCGGGGCCAACCTGCCGAAGGGCGAGGTTCTGCTCGGGCACCGTCGCAGACAGATAGCTTGCGACGCGGGCAGTGACGAGCGCCGAACTGACCCCGTGACCGGAGACATCGATCCCGTAAAGACCTATGCGCCCGGCGCAAATCGGAAAACTCCCTACCAGATCGCCCCCGACATGCCCCGCCGGGTGAAGCGCGAGAGACAGTTGCGCTGCGCCATAATCACGATAGCGTTCGCTGAGCAGCGATTGCTGCAGCTTTCTCGCCTCGATGAGATCGCTGTCAAGCGAATCATAAAGCGCCTGCAGCTCGTCCAGCGTGCTCTTGATCAGCCTGTTTTTCGCCGTCAGCTCGCGTTCCATGTCGAGGATGCGCCGGCCGGCCGCCAGCCGCGCGCGCAACTCAACCGCATCTACCGGCTTGGTCAGAAAGTCATCGGCGCCGGAATCGAGGCCCTGGGCGACCTCATCCTTGTCGCTCTTGGAGGTCAGAAGAATGAAATATCCGTAATTGACCCGCGCCATGTCGCGGAACGCGCGACAGAATTGCGGCCCGCTCAATCCCGGCATGACCCAATCGCTTATCACGATATCAGGAAAGGTTGCGGTGCAGCGCGCCAGAGCCTCGCCGGCATTTGCCGCCTCTTCCACAACAAAACCCCATTGCCTCAGATAGCTGCCAAGGAGATACCTCTGTGCCTTGCTGTCATCGACGACAAGGACGCCGAGCCGATGATCGCCTGTGGGTTTCTCATCCCGTCTCATGTTTGTCGAGAATCGCACTTCGCCACCTTGTCGCCGGTTCGAGCCATGATTTGACGATAGTTGACCGATGATCCCTTAACAGGCCGTGAAGTTTCAAATGGTGTCCGGAACGTGGCAGTGCGCGAAAGGCGCGAACCGGTTGCCTTTGGTTATCGCGGGTGCCACATTCGCCGAAAGCGTCGCGGCAAACCGCGCCGCGCGATCAGGCCGTGTCACCCAAAAGCGTCCATGGCCAGATCGAACCCGATGGGCAGTGAACGAGGGAGGCACAGTTGAAACTCGATCAGGTTCTCAAGAGGACGTTCTTATGCGAACGGCTGGGCGTTGAATACCCGATAATGCAGGCTGGCATGGGCCAGGTTGCCTACGGGCGCCTCGCGGGAGCGGTATCTTCGGCCGGCGGAATTGGCGTGATCGGAAGCGGCTATCTCACCGGAGATGAGCTTCGGCGGGAAATACGCATCGTCCGCGATATCACCGATCGACCGTTCGGAGTTGACATCCTGTTCGCAAAGGTAACGGGGGAAGACGAGGATTCCAGACGCTATACGCGGCAGGTTGAAGATCAGATCGCGGTGGCGATCGACGAGTGTGTGCCCATCCTGATCTCGGGCCTCGGCAACCCGCTCGACGTCATTTCGGAATGCCGCGAGGCGGGCATTCTCGTCGGGTCGGTGGTGGGCACCGTACGGCATGCGCTCAGGCTCGCGAACGACGGGGTCGATTTCCTTATCGCATCCGGTCATGAAGGTGGCGGTCATGTCGGTCGGGTTGGCACAATATCGCTTGTTCCCGCGATTACCGCTGCGGTGAAGGTTCCGGTGATTGCGGGCGGCGGACTGGCCGATGGCCGGGGACTGCTTGCCGCGCTCGCCCTCGGGGCCCAGGGCGTCTGGATGGGAACCCGTTTCATTGCCTCCACCGAGGCGCGCGGCCATGAAAACTACAAGGCCCGTCTGGTTGCGGCAACCGACGAAGATACAGTCATCAGCCGGGGGCATAGTGGCAAGACCGTCCGAATGCTTCGCAACAGGTTCACCGACTACTGGGCGGCAAACGAGGACAAGCTGAAGCCCTATCCGCACCAGTTGCAGGAGGTCGGAACGGCCGCATCTGTCCTCGGTCGCATCGAAGGCGATATCGAGAACGGCGTGCTTCCCGCAGGACAAAGTGCGGCGCTTGTCCATTCGGTCAAGCCGGCCGCCTCGATCATCGAGGACATCATATGCGAGGCACGCGAGGCCTTCGGCATCTTCCGGGAGGCGCCGTGATACGGGGTTTCTCCATCCGTCCTGCCGCCGGGCGCGCCATGTCAAATGTGAGCGATGGTCGCGCGGGCCCCTGCGCTGGCGAGGGGATTTTCCCGATCCCGGACTGGCGGCGGAATCGGCCCGCTGGCCGAGGGTGCGCCGGGTGATCTCGCGCAAGCGCAAGGATCACGGCCGCCAGATTCGAAATGGTTGACTCGCGGGCGTCGCCATGCCTAACGTATGTTAGTTATGTTATGTGCAGGAAAGAGCACCTTGGCGGATATCGTAGCGAACGAGACTCGCGACAAGCCGCGCAGCGCGGTGGGGCGCGAAGGTGTGCTGAATGTCGCCGCGCGGCTTTTTCGCGACCACGGCTACGGCGGCGTATCCCTTCGCAAGATCGCCGGGGCGGCAGGGATCAAGGCGGGCAGCATCTACTACCATTTCGGATCGAAGGACGAAATCGTGGCGGCCATTCTGGATGAAGGTATCCTGGCCGTTCACGAAAACATGCGCCGCGCAATCGAGGAACAGCCCGCCAATGCCGGGGCCGAGGCCCTTCTGCGGGCCGCGATCGGGGCACACCTGCGCGCGCTTCTGGATGTCAGCGATTATTCCTCGGCCAATGTGCGCATTTTCGGACAGGTGCCGCAATCCGTCCGGGATGCCAATCTGCCCACCCGCCGCGCCTATGAGGCCGAATGGGACAACCTGTTGTCCCGGCTTCAGATTGCCGGCGCGCTGAAAGCCGGCCTCGACATTCGCCGCCTGCGCCTGATGCTGATTGGCGCGCTGAATGCCACGCTTGAATGGTTCGACCCGGATCGCGGCAGTGCCGATGCGTTGTCGCAGACCTATGCCGATGTGTTCCTTCACGGAATACTTGCACAACAGGAGACCTGACACATGGCGCGCCTTGAAACAGCGGTGCTGGCCGCATCAGAGACTTTCGCGCACAACCACGCAGCGCAGAGCGCGCGCATCGCGACCCTGCGCGCGCGCATCGCCGAGGCCACATCAGGCGGACGCCCCGACATGGTGGAACGTCACCGCAAGCGCGGCAAGCTGCTGGTGCGCGAACGCATCGACCTGCTGGTGGATCCGGGCACCGCGTTTCTGGAACTGTCGTCGCTCGCAGCCCATGGGCAATATGGCGGTGAAGTGCCCGGCGCGGGGATCGTGACCGGCATCGGCATCGTCCACGGCCAGCCTTGCGCGATGATCGCCAATGACGCCACGGTCAAGGGCGGCTCTTTTTACCACGAGACGGTGCAAAAGCACATCCGCGCGCAGGAAATCGCGGCGGACAACCGGATGCCCTGCCTGTATCTGGTGGATTGTGGCGGCGCCTATCTGCCAGAACAGGACCGCGTATTTCCCGACGCCCGCCATTTCGGCAATTCCTTCTATCGCCAGACCAACATGTCGGCCAGCGGCTTGCCACAGATCTCGGCGGTGTTCGGCGGCTGCACGGCGGGCGGGGCCTATATTCCCGCCCTGTCGGACGAGGTCATCATGGTGCGCGGCAACGCGCGCATCCATCTGGGCGGCCCCTCGATCGTCAAGGTGGCGATCAACGAAGAGGTCGATGGCGAGACGCTCGGCGGGGCCGAGATGCACACGCGCGTCTCGGGCGTGTCCGACCATCTGGCCGAGGATGAATACCATGCGCTCGCGCTGATGCGCGACATCGTGGCGGGGCTTGGCCAGCCGCGCGAAATGCGGCCCGACACGGCGCCCGAACCGCCCGCGCACGATCCCTCCGAATTGCCCGGCATCATCAGCGCCGACCGCAAACAACCCTATGACATGCGCGAGGTTCTGTTGCGCATGATCGACGCGGGCGAGTTCCGCGAATTCAAGCCCGGCTGGGGCGAAACACTGGTCTGCGGCACGGCGCGCATCCATGGCTATCGCGTCGGCATCCTGGCCAATAACGGCGCGCTTTTGTCGGACAGTTCGCTCAAGGGGGCGCAGTTTGTTTCTATGTGCGACCAGCGCAATATCCCGCTTTTGTTTCTGCACAACATATCTGGCTTCATGGTCGGGACAGAGGCCGAGCGCGGCGGCATCGCCAAGGACAGCGCCAAGCTGGTCTATGCGATGTCCGTCGCCAAGGTGCCGCGCCTGTCAGTCTTGCTTGGTGGATCCTATGGAGCAGGCAACTACGGCATGTGCGGGCGCGGCTTCGGACCGGATTTCCTGTTCGCATGGCCCACGGCGGAACTGGCCACCATGTCGGCCGATATCGCCACCAACGTGATGCTGGAACTGCGCCGCCAGAAGGGCGGCGACCATGACCGGATGCAGGCCGACATGGCCCGGATCGAGGCCGAGGTGCGCGCCCAATACGGCGAACAGTCCGATCCCTATTATGCCACCTCGCGGCTATGGGATGACGGGCTGATCGAACCGGGCCAAACGCGCGACATCCTCGGCCTGTGCCTGGCCATCGTGACATCGGTGCCCGAAACCGAGCACCGCCATACACCCGTATTCAGAATGTGAGGCCAATGACATGACAACGACGTATGAAACCCTCCTGATCGAGACCGACGCGCGCGGTGTCGCCACCGTGACCCTCAACCGGCCGGACAAGCACAACTCCATGAACGGCACGCTGATCGCGGAGCTTCACGACGCGGCCGGGCGGCTGGCATCCGACGACAACGTGCGCATCGTGATCCTGACCGGCAATGGCAAAAGCTTTTGCTCCGGGGGCGATTTCAACTGGTTCGCCTCGAACATCGAAAAGACCCGCGCCGAGCGGGTAGAGCAAAGCGCCACGCTTGCGCAGCTTTTGCGCCGGCTCGACACAATGCCCAAGCCGCTGATCGGGCGGATCAACGGCCCGGCCTATGGCGGCGGGGTCGGCCTGATTTCGGTCTGCGACTACACCATCGGCACCGAGGGGGCGCGGTTTGGCCTGACCGAGGTCAGGCTGGGCCTGCTGCCCGCCAATATCTCGCCCTATGTGGTCGCCCGCATCGGCAAGGTCCATTCGCGCGAAACCATGCTTTCGGGTGCCCTGTTCGACAGTGCCCGCGCCGAACGGATCGGGCTGTTGACCGAGGTTGTGGCCCCCGACGATCTGGACGGCGCCGTTGAACGGGTGGTGCACGATCACCTTCAGGCGGCACCCGGTGCCGTGGCCGATACCAAGGCGCTGATCGCCTATGTCGCGGCGCATGATCTGGAAACCAACATGATCTACACCGCCGACCGGCTGGCCGATGCCTGGGAAACCAGCGAAGGGATCGAGGGCATCAACAGCTTTCTTGACAAGAGCAGCCCGTCCTGGCGCGTGAAATGAGCTTTACCCGCGTCCTGATCGCCAACCGGGGCGAGATTGCCCGGCGCATCCAGCGCGGTTGCCGCAAGCTGGGGCTGGAAACGGTGGCCGTCTTTTCCGAGGCCGACCGCGATGCGCCCTTCGTGGCCGAGGCCGATCACGCCGTCTGCATCGGCCCCGCCGCCCCGTCCGCCAGCTATCTCAACGTCGCGGCAATTATCGAGGCCGCGCGCGCCACCGGCGCGGGCGCGGTGCATCCCGGCTATGGCTTTCTGTCCGAAAACGCCGATTTCGCGGCGGCGGTCGAGGCAGCGGGCCTGGTCTTTGTCGGGCCGGAAGCCCGCGCCATCGCCAAAATGGGATCCAAGATCGCGGCCAAGGCCGCCGCCGAGGCCGCCGGCGTGCCGGTGCTGCCCGGTTATCGCGGTGCGGATCAGTCCGACGCGCGCCTGCTGCAAGAGGCGGGCGCGCTCGGGGTGCCGTTCCTGGTCAAGGCCAGCGCGGGCGGCGGCGGGCGCGGGATGCGTCTTGTCACCGACATGGCCGACGCGCCCGAGGCCGTCGCCTCTGCCCGCGCCGAGGCGCAGGGCGCATTCGGCGACCCGGCGGTGTTCCTGGAACGCTATGCTCCCCGCGCCCGCCATGTCGAGGTGCAGGTGCTGGGCGACACCCACGGCACCGTGCTCCACCTGGGCGACCGCGACTGTTCGCTTCAGCGCAACCACCAGAAACTGATCGAAGAGGCCCCGGCCCCGGATCTGCCCGACGATCTGCGCGACGACATGCGCGCCGCCGCCGTGCGGCTTGCGCAGGCGATAGGATACCGCTCTGCCGGGACGGTGGAATATCTTTATGACCCCGAGCGCGCCGCGTATTACTTTCTCGAGATGAACACCCGCCTTCAGGTCGAACATCCCGTGACCGAAGCGATCACCGGGATCGACCTCGTGGAATGGCAATTGCGAATCGCGCGGGGCGAGGCGCTGACTTTCGGGCAAAGCGATCTGCGCTTCGACGGCCACGCCATCGAGGTGCGCATCGCCGCCGAGGATCCCGCCCGGAATTTCCACCCCGAAACCGGCACGATCACGCTTTGGGCACCGCCTTCGGGCGTGCGGCTCGATACCGGCGTCGGCGAGGGCTCGGTTGTCGGCCATCACTACGATTCCATGCTGGCCAAGCTGATCGTCCATGCCCCCGACCGGGCACAGGCGATCCGCGAAAGCGTGGCCGCGATCAATCGCTTTGCCGTGGGCGGAGTGGGGGTGAACCTTGCCTTTCAGCGCGCCTTGCTGATGCATCCCGATTTTGCCGCGCTCCGGCATCATACCGCCGGGCTGGCCGAGATGTTTCCGGGCGGATGGACACCCCCCGAACCCGATGCGCAAAGCCGCGCGCTGGCGGCTCTGGCCCTGCATCTGCATCTTGCGCCCAAGACCGCCAACACCCCGTGGCAAAGGCTGGGCGCCTGGCGTCTGACCGCGCCCGCGGGCCGACCGGGGGCGGCATATTATTGGGCCTTAGGCGATGACGACCCGGCCCGCGTAGCGGGCGATGCAACGAAGCTGGCGGTGATGTTGCCCGACGGCGCCGATTTGGCCGTTGAATCGCCCGCGCTGGCCGCCAATCGCCTGAGCGGGCGCATCGACGGCGTTCCCTTGGCCCGCGCCGCCCATGTGCGCCGCGCGACAGATCACTGGCAGGTGCATCTCTCTACATCCGATGGGCTCGCCGGTTTTGCGTTTGAAACGCTCGAGGAGAGGCACCTGCACCGAGACACGGGACTGACCGGAGGGGCAGACATGCTTGTCGCGCCGATGCCCGGTGCCGTGGTAGAATTGCGCGTCGCGCCCGGCGACCGGGTGGCGGCGGGCGACACGCTGGTGGTGCTTGAGGCGATGAAACTGCTGCAAAGCCTGACCGCCCCCGTTTCGGGCACCGTGGCCGAAATCTACTGCGCGCCGGGCGATACGGTCGCCGGGCAGGCCCCCCTTGTAAAACTAGATCCGGAGGAAACCCCATGACCAGACAAGACCCCATCGACGCGGCCACAGGCCCGTTCAACGAAGATCTGGAGATGATCCGCGCGCAGTTGCGCCGGTTCATCGAAACCGAGGTAACGGCCAAGGCCGACGCCTGGGAAGCGGACGGCATGGTGCCGCGCGACGTGCTGCGCCGGATGGGCGATCTGGGCGTGCTGGGGATGCGCTATGATCCGCAATATGGCGGCGCGGGGCTGGACGTGATGTCGAGCGTCATGCTCGCCGAGGAGGTGGGGCGTTCCACCTTCGGCGGCTTTTCGGCCACGGTTCTGGTGCATACCGACATGGCCTCGCCGCATCTGGAAAACGCGGGCTCGCCCGAACAGAAGGCGCGCTGGATGCCGTCGATCACCTCTGGCGAAAAGATCGCCGCCGTGGCCGTGACCGAACCGGGCGCCGGCTCCGATGTTGCGGGGATGCGCACGCGCGCGGTGCGCGACGGTTCGGACTGGGTGCTCAACGGCACCAAGATGTTCATCACAAACGGGGTGCATGGCGACATCTATTTCGTTGGCGCGAAAACCGACCCCGACGCCAAGGGCTCGCGCGGGATCACCATGTTCGCGGTCGAAAAGGGCACGCCGGGGTTCTCGGTCGGGCGGGCCTTGAACAAGACCGGCTGGCTGTGCTCGGACACCGCCGAGCTGATCTTGGAGGATGTGCGCGTCCCCGCTGAGAACGTGCTGGGCGAGGTCAACCGGGGCTTCTACTCGGTGATGAAGAACTTTCAGAACGAACGGATCGTGCTGGGCGCGATGGCCTGCGCCGAGGCGCAGACCGCGCTGGAGATGACGGTGGATTACGTCAGGCAACGCAAGGCATTCGGCGGCGTGCTCTGGGACAAGCAGGCGGTGCGCCAGCGGCTGGCCGATTGCCAGACCCGGATCGAGGCGGGGCGCCAACTTACCTATCACGCAGCCAGGCTGGACGCGGCGGGTCGCGATTGCGTCAAGGAGGTCTCGATGGTCAAGGCCTATTGCGGCGAGCTGGTGAACAGCGTGCTTTACGACTGTGTGCAGTTTCATGGCGGCATGGGCTATATGCGCGAAACGCCGGTGGAACGCATGTCGCGCGATGCCCGCGTTCAGGCCATCGGCGGCGGCGCCAGCGAGGTCATGCTGGAAGAAGTCGCGAAACGGATGTAAGATGCCGCGCGATTTTGGACGCTTGCCAGCCATCGGGCTGGCGGCGCCCGGCCGCCGCTATCGCTGCCGCCTGAGATAGACGTAACAGGCCCCTCCGCCACCATGCCGATGATGCGCCTCTACAACCTCGATCACCAGCGGCGCGAGTGGCGGCATGCGCAGCCAGAGCGGCACGTTGTGGCGCAACACGCCACGGCGCACCGGGATCGGGCCGCCATCGTCGCGGTCCCTGCCCTTGCCGGTGACGATCAGGACCAGCCGCTTGCCCTGCCCGTGGGCGCGCAGGATGAACTCCGCAAGCGCGGCACGCGCCTGATCAAGCGTCATGCCGTGCAGGTCGATCCTGGCTTCGGGCACCAGTTTCCCCCGCCTCAGCCGCTGAAACGCCTTGCGATCCATCGCCACGGGTGCGGCAGCGATGTTCTCGGCAGGACCGGACAGGACACCGGGCAGGACACCGTAATCGCATGGGCCGGAACGCGCCTTCTGGCCGATGTGGAACGGCTCGACAGGGTGCGGTGGGGCGGAATCCTCTTGCGGCGCGGCCTTCGCGGGGAGCGGCATCGCCTGACGCTGCAACCTGATCGGCACGGTGCGGCGTGCGACCTCCTGCCAGAGCGCCTCTTCCTCTGGGCGCAGATGCCGCTTGCGGGTCACGGACAGGCATCCATCAGCATTGCACACGACCCCCCGATCGCGCTGCCGCACCGATCATTCGCCCGTGGCAACAAGCCGCCAGTTCGGATCATCCGCACTCATGATGCGCTCATAAGTCCAGAGATCCTTCTGCCGCTTGCTGTGTCCGGGCTCGCCCTCGACAACCTCGCCGTTGGCATCGCGCACCACTGAGACCAGTTCCGCGACATAGCGCACATCTATCTCGGCGCGGCGACTTTCTGGATCGAACCGCGCGTCATTGATGGCAAGATCGCGGATTCCGACGAATTCGGTCTCAACGCTAAGCCCCTGCTGCTCGCGCGCATCGACCACCTGAGCGAAAGCCTCATAGACCTCGGGCGACAGGAACGGCGTCACCTCGTCAAGCGTGCCGCGCTCGAAGGCCATGAGGATCATCTCATAGGCCCCGCGCGCGCCCTGAAGGAAATCGGTGACGCCGAAATCCGGCTCGATCCGCTTCATCTCGGCCAGCGCGGCGGCGGCGTCGGAATCCTCCGGCACATGATCGGTAATGTCACGATCGGGGCCACCTTCGATTACCTCGAAACCGCGCCGCGCCGCCGGCTTTTCAACCGGCCGCGTGGCCGGCTTGCCTTCAAAACCGTCCCGCGTACCAAGAACGCTCTTGAGCCGGACAATCAGGAAAATGGCGATGCCGGCGAGAACCAGCAGTTGCAGGATCGGCGAATTCATGAGCACCTCTTGTCGTGCGCGGCATGGCAGGCTCTGTCACATGTCCCTATGTAGGGGAGGGGCGCGGCCAAGTCCACCACAAGCCGCGCGAATCGAAGGAGGCCGCCCATGTGGCTGTTGATTGCTTTCATCGCCGTGCCGTTGATCGAGATCGCGCTTTTTATTCAGGTTGGCGGGATGATCGGGGTCTGGCCGACACTGGCCATCGTTGTGCTGACCGCGCTCATCGGCACCGCGCTCTTGCGACGGCAGGGATTTCAGGAGATGAACCGGTTTCGGGCGGCCCTGGCTGGCACGGGCGATCCGTCGGAACCGCTGCTCCATGGAGCAATGATCCTGTTCGCCGGCGCGTTGCTGCTTACACCGGGCTTTTTTACCGATGGCCTGGGCTTTGCCCTGCTGCTGCCGCCGGTCCGCGCCTGGCTCTTCACGCAGATCCGCAGGCGGATCGTGGTGCATGACATGAGCCGTCCGCAACCCCGGCCCGATATCATCGAGGGCGAGTATGAAGCCATTGAGCCGGACGGAAATGACCCCTCCGGCTGGACCAGGCATTGAGGCGCGTCCGCTCGCCTGCTAAGCAGGCCGGGATTCATTTCTATCAGGAGAGCCAGATGGCCGAACACGAGAACGGAGCCGCACCGAACGCCGCAGATGGCGCACAACAGCCCGCGCAGCCGCAGGTCAGGATGCAGATCCTCACGCAATTCGTGCGTGACCTGTCCTTCGAGAATGTCCTTGCCCAGCGCGGCGCTGGCGGCGAGGTTCAGCCCGACATGAAGGTAACCGTCAATCTCGACGCCAAGAAGCGTCCGGCGGAACACCAATACGAAGTGTCGTGCAAGCTCAACGTCACCTCGCGCGACAAGGCCGGTGAAGAGACGGTCTTCGTTTTCGAGATGGACTATGTTGGCATATTCCACATCGAAGGCGTGCCTGACGACCAGCTTCACCCGTTCCTTCTGATCGAATGCCCGCGCCAGATCTTTCCCTTCATGCGTCGCATCGTCAGCGATGTAACCCGCGATGGCGGCTTTCCACCGCTCAACCTCGACAATATCGACTTCGTGCAGCTTTATCGCCACGAAATCGCGCGCCGTCAGGCCACAGCGCAAACCGCGAACGCCTGATCACCGCAACCAGAGCGCCGCGTCGCCCATTCTCGCCACAAAGGCGGCATGGGCCGCGCGTTCCTCCCCGGTCAGGCGCGAAACAAGCGGTCGTGGTCGCGGACCGGGGCGCCATCCGGCATCGGCAGGCCCGTCAGATGACGCCCTGACCACCGGTTCCGCGGTTAGCGCAAAATCCGGCTGTCGCCCGCCAATCAACTCGAGATAAACCTCGGCCAGGATCTGCGCATCAAGAAGCGCACCGTGCAATGCGCGCCCCGAATTGTCGATGGCAAAGCGTCGACACAAGGCATCAAGCGAGGCGGGCGCGCCGGGAAACTTCTGCCGTGCCATGGCCAGGGTATCGACCGCGCGTTCGAATGACAGATCAGGCAAGCCGGCCCTACCCAACTCGGCATTGAGAAATTTCATGTCGAAGGCAGCGTTGTGGATCACCAGCCGCGCATCGCCGACAAATTCCAGAAATGCCTGTCCTGCCTGTGCGAAAAGCGGCTTGTCCTTCAGCGTTACCTCTCCTGCGCGCGCCGGGCGCGGTATTGGCAGCAAATCCGGCCCGATCCCATGGACGCGAAAGGCGTCCTCGGGCATGTTCCGCTCGGGGTTGATGTATTGATGATAGCGGCGTCCCGTCGGCATGTGATTGTAAAGCTCGAGCGCTCCGATCTCGACGATTCGGTGCCCCTCGGATGGCTCGAAGCCGGTGGTTTCGGTATCCAGAACGATCTCACGCATGGGCAATCCGCCGTCTGATATCTGCCAGCACCGCCCGCACCTGTTCGCGCGCATGGTCTATCGTATCGGACTCGATCACATAATCCGCCCGGGCGCGCTTTTCGGCGTCGGGTATCTGTCGGGCCAGGATGTTTTCGAATTCCGCCTCGGTCATCGTGCCGCGCGCCAGAACGCGCGCGCGCTGCACCTCCGCCGGAGCACTTGCGACCGCCACCGCGTCAAAGCCGGCAGTGTCGCCGCCCTCGAACAGCAGGGGGATATCCAGGACTGTGACATCGGCTGTCCGGGAGGCGAGAAACTCTGCCCGGTCGCGCGCGACCAGCGGGTGCACGATCTGCTCGATCCGGTTGAGTGCCGACGGGTCTCGCGCGATGATCTCCTTAAGGCGCGCGCGGCTCACCTCGCCTGACACCACCGCCTCTGGAAAGGCCCGGGCCATCGGCGCGACCGCCGCGCCCCCGCGCGAATAAAGCCGATGCACCGCCGCATCCGCATCCCAAAGCGCACAGCCCTCCTCGACGAAAAGCTGCGCCGTCGTCGATTTGCCCATTCCGATGGATCCGGTCAGCCCAAGCCGAAAGGTCATCGAAGCACCGCCTCGCGCGTCTCGGCATCGACCTGCGGGCGCACACCGAACCAGCGCTCGAACCCCGGCACCGCCTGGTGCAAAAGCATCCCGAGACCATCGACCGTGATGCATCCCATCGCTTCCGCCTCCTCCAGCAACCGTGTCCTGAGCGGCGCATAAACGAGATCCGTCACCACCGCGCCTTTCTGCAACCCGTCTAGCGGCACACGCAACAGCGGCTTGCCCTCCATGCCGAGCGAGGTCGTATTCACCACCATCGCCGCATGTTCGAGCATATTGCCCGCCTGCACCCAATCGACCACCCGCAACTTGCGCCCGAATTCCTGTTGCAGCGCCTCCGCCCGGAGCCTCGTGCGGTTGGAGATCAGGATTTCCGGCGCGCCCGCGTCGCGCAGCGCAACCACCACCGCGCGAGCCGCACCGCCCGCGCCCAGCACCGCCGCCGGCCCGGCGGTCACATCCCAGCCGGGCGCACCCTGCCTGATATTTTCCAGAAATCCATAGCCATCGGTGTTATCCGCGTAAATTGTTCCGTCCTTGCGAAAGCTCAGCGTATTTGCCGCACCGATGACCGTAGCGCAATCGCTGACGACATCGGCCAGCGCAAGAACGCGCTCCTTGTAGGGGACGGTCACATTCACCCCGACAAAACCCAGCTTCGGCAAACTCCGCAATGCGTCATTCAGGTTCGCTTCGCTGATCTCCATTGGAATGTAGAAGCCACGGATCCCCAGACTCTTGAGCCAGTGCGCATGAAGCTGCGGCGAACGCGAATGCGCTATCGGCGATCCGATCACACCGGCCAGCGGGGTTTTATCGTCGCTCATTGCGGCAAATCTCCTCGAAGCGTCAGAAAGGCCAGCACGTCGAGCAAAGGCAAGCCCAATACCGTGAAATAATCGCCTTCGATGCGGGAAAACAAGCGCACGCCTTCGGATTCGAGCTTGTATGCCCCGACACATCCGGCAACATCGGGCCAATTCCGTGCAAGATAGGCGTCAAGCCATTCATCGCTGAACGAGCGCATTGTCAACCGCGCCCGCCCCACATGCCGCCAGATCGGCGCCCCGTTCTCGCAAATCACTGCCGCCGACAACAGATCATGCGCCCGCCCGCGCATCCGCAACAGCTGTGCGCGCGCCTCGGCAAGCGTCTCGGGCTTGGACAATATCTCGCCCTTCAGATCGAGCACCTGATCACATCCAAGCACGCGCCGTGCCGCATGTTTCTGGCTGACCTTGACGGCCTTCATCTCTGCCAACGTATCCGCGACATCGCGAGGCGTGGCTCCCTGCGATAACAGCGCATCCTTCAGGCTTGATTCGTCTATTCGCGCCGGATCGACATCGACGGTCAGCCCGGCATTCTCCAAAAGCGCCCGCCTTGCAGGCGACGCCGAGGCTAGAACAAGGGTGACATCCATGTGGATAACTCCATTACTGATCGCCAATATTCTCTGGATCCTGGGAGGCGGTCTGGTTTTCACCTCGCAACCAGCATGTCTCAGGTCCAAGCATCGAGAGTTTTCCCTCTGGGGACAAGAATGAATTGCTGTTGCTGACAACCCGGTGATGCGCCGGTTATCAACATAGTAAATTGCGCTTACTTTTTGTATCTTTCAGTGTAACTTATTGTTTTATATTATTTATTACGAGAAATTTTCTGCCCTTTGCACTTGGCCGCAATTAATCCACATACTTGTCCACATGTGGATCATTGCAGGTAAAACCACATAATCCCCAGAATACCGATGAGCCTACAACATCATCTATCTCTTAAAATCTCTTTATTATAAATAGAAATCAGGCAGTGCCCCATAACGGTTGACGCTCCCTGGTAGGACGTCTAGAAACGGAATCGGTGCCATCCGGTTGCCGTTTGTCCCCTGATTTTTCCGTCGTGGTCCTTTCCGAGGCCATAGCCCCTTGAGGTTTCTCATGTCCGAAGAACGTGTCAATCTGTCTGATCTGAAGGCGCTCACCGCCAAGGATCTTCTGGCCATTGCCGAAGAACTCGAAATCGAGAATGCCTCGACGATGCGCAAGGGCGAGATGATGTTCTCGATCCTCAAGGAACGGGCGGAAGACGGTTGGCTGGTCTTTGGTGACGGTGTCCTGGAGGTTCTCCAGGACGGGTTCGGCTTTCTGCGCTCGATCGAGGCGAATTACCTGCCTGGCCCGGATGATATCTATGTTTCGCCCGAAATGATCCGGCAGTATTCGTTGCGCACCGGCGACACGATCAAGGGCGAGATGCGTCAGCCCGACGATAATGAACGTTACTTCGCCCTGACATCGGTCACGGAGATCAATTTCGAGGATCCCGAACGCGCGCGCCACAAGATCGCCTTTGATAACCTGACACCACTTTATCCCGACGAGCGGCTCAAGATGGAGGTCGAGGATCCGACGATCAAGGATCGCTCAGCGCGCCTGATCGACCTGATAGCCCCGATCGGCAAGGGGCAGCGATCCCTGATAGTTGCGCCGCCGCGAACGGGTAAGACGGTTCTGCTGCAAAACATTGCCTACAGCATCGAGCGGAACCACCCGGAATGTTATCTCATCGTACTCCTGATCGACGAGCGCCCTGAGGAAGTCACCGACATGAAGCGTTCGGTCAAGGGCGAGGTGATAAGCTCGACTTTCGACGAGCCGGCCACGCGGCATGTGGCCGTGTCGGAAATGGTGGTAGAAAAGGCAAAGCGTCTGGTGGAACACAAGCGCGATGTGGTGATCCTGCTCGATTCGATCACGCGCCTCGGCCGCGCCTATAACACCGTCGTGCCCTCGTCGGGCAAGGTGCTGACGGGCGGTGTCGATGCCAACGCCCTGCAACGCCCCAAGCGGTTTTTCGGCGCGGCGCGCAATATTGAGGAGGGCGGCTCTCTCACCATTATTGCAACCGCACTGATTGATACGGGTAGTCGAATGGACGAAGTGATTTTTGAAGAGTTCAAGGGCACGGGTAATTCCGAGATCGTTCTGGATCGCAAGATCGCCGACAAGCGCGTGTTCCCGGCAATCGACATTCTCAAATCAGGCACGCGGAAGGAAGATCTGCTCATCGACAAGGCCGATTTGCAAAAGACCTTTGTCCTGCGCCGGATTCTCAACCCGATGGGAACGACGGATGCGGTTGAATTTCTTCTGTCCAAGCTGAAACAGACCAAGACCAATGCCGAATTCTTCGATTCCATGAATACCTGATCCGGGTCGATGCAATGGAAACGATCTTTGCGCTGTCCACCGCCCCGGGAAAGGCGGCTGTTGCGGTGATCCGCGTCTCTGGCTCCGAGGTGCCAGAGGTGTGTCGGGTGATGTGCGGTGATCTTCCAGCCCCTCGGCAGGTTGCGCTCAGGGCGTTGCGCGGGCGATCGGGCGATCGGATCGACGAAGCACTCGTGCTTTTTTTCCCGGAAAAGGCCAGCTTTACCGGGGAGGCTGTTCTTGAACTGCAAACCCATGGCAGCCCGGCTGTAATCGCGGCGGTGTTAGGTGAATTGAGCCGGATTCCCGGGCTGCGCCAAGCCGAACCAGGAGAATTTACCCGGCGCGCCCTGGACCATGGACGTCTCGATCTCACGCGGGTCGAGGCGCTCTCCGACTTGCTGGCCGCCGAGACCGAGGCGCAGCGGCGCCAAGCCATGCGCGGTTTTTCGGGTGAGCTGGCGCGGGAATGCGCGATCTGGCGCGAGGCGCTTCTCAGGGCGCTTGCACTTCTCGAGGTAACGATTGATTTTGCCGACGAAGAGATACCGGTAGATGTCACGCCAGAAGTGCGGGCGCTGTTGGCAGATGTCATCCAGCGCCTGGAGCGGCAAATCAGGGGGGTCGGCATCGCTGAGCGCGTGCGCACCGGGTTCGAGGTGGCTATCGTCGGCCCGCCGAATGTTGGAAAATCCACACTTCTCAACAGGTTGGCGGGGCGTGATGCGGCAATTACCTCCGAACACGCCGGGACGACGCGGGACGTGTTAGAGGTGCGGATGGACCTTGACGGCTTGCCGGTTACGATTCTCGACACCGCCGGTTTGCGCGAGACCCGGGACGCTGTCGAAAAGATCGGGATCGCGCGCGCGAGAGATCGCGCGAAGGCGGCCGATCTTCGGGTTTTTCTCTCCGAGAAGGGCGAGCGATTCGCGGATCTGGCACAGGTCGGTGATATACATCTCGTCGCCAAGGCCGACCTTCTGGATGGGGCGGACGGTATTTCGGGGCTGACAGGAAAGGGGATAGACGCGCTTGTCGCCCGGCTCACCGATATCTTGCAGGAACGGGCCTCTGGCGCGGGATTGGCGACCCATGCGCGTCATGAATTCGCCATGCGCAAGGCGTTGATGTCGCTCAAGGAGGCGCATGAGCACCTCGATCTTGGCGAGTCGTTGACGGACCTTGCAGCCGCAGAGGTTCATTCGGCTGTTCGGTCGCTCGATTCTCTGGTAGGACGCATTGATGTAGAAGCGGTTCTCGGAGAAATATTCTCCAGCTTCTGTCTCGGCAAGTGAGGGATGTTTCACGTGAAACAGTTTGACGTGGTGGTGATCGGCGGCGGCCATGCGGGGGCAGAGGCCGCCCATGCAGTGGCGCGCATGGGTGCGCAGGCCGCTCTGGTGACGCTGTCCGCCGCCGCGATCGGGGTCATGTCGTGCAACCCGGCGATCGGCGGTCTTGGCAAAGGCCATCTCGTGCGAGAGATCGACGCGCTTGATGGTGTCATGGGCCGGGTCGCGGACAGGTCAGGCATTCAGTTCAGACTCTTGAACCGACGCAAGGGGCCGGCCGTTCAGGGCCCGCGCGCCCAGGCCGATCGCAAGATCTATCGTGAAACGATGCAGGCGGTTCTCGGAGCGACGCCGGGATTGACCATCATCGAGGGTGAAGTCACGGACCTGCGGATGAAGGGTCACGCGGCTTGCGGGGTGATCCTTGCGGACGGGACAGAAATTGCCGCGCGAGCCGTGATCTTGACGACGGGCACCTTTCTGCGTGGGGTCATTCACATCGGGGACGTTTCCAGGCCCGGGGGCCGGATGGGTGATCCGGCGAGCATCCGCCTGGCACAACGTATTGACAGTTTTGGTCTTCCGCTCGGCCGTCTCAAGACAGGAACACCGCCGCGACTGGACGGGCGTAGTATCGACTGGGCGCGTCTCGACAGGCAGCAGCCGGATGATGACCCGGTGATGTTCTCGTTTCTATCGCGCAGGCCATCTGTCAGGCAGGTGTCGTGCGGGATAACCCATACGAACGAACATACCCATGAAATCATTCGTGAAAATCTCTCGCGGTCCGCGATGTATGGCGGCCACATCGAGGGCATCGGTCCGCGCTACTGTCCGTCAATCGAAGACAAGATCGTCCGGTTTCCCGACAAGGCCTCGCACCAGATATTTCTCGAGCCGGAAAGCCTGTCCGATTCCGTGATCTACCCGAACGGCATCTCCACGTCCTTGCCGCAAGATGTGCAGGAAGCCTATGTGCGCTCCATCGCGGGTCTGGAGCGGGCGATCATCCTTCAGCCCGGTTACGCCATCGAATACGATTGTGTCGATCCCCGCGCGCTCGACAGCGGCTTGGCCGTGTCGGGCATCCGGGGCCTGTATCTGGCGGGTCAGATCAACGGAACCACGGGCTACGAGGAGGCGGCGGCGCAAGGCGTTGTTGCCGGGCTCAATGCGGCGCGCTTTGCCACGGACATCGCTCCCGTTCGCTTCAGTCGCACCGACAGCTATATCGGCGTGATGGTTGATGACCTTACGGCGCGGGGCGTATCAGAGCCGTATCGCATGTTCACGTCACGCGCCGAATTCAGGCTTACGTTGCGCGCGGACAACGCCGATCAGCGCCTGACCCCGTTGGGAGCTTCCCTGGGTTGCGTGGGCGAGGACCGCCAACGCGCGTTCGACAACAAGATGGAGCGCCTGAACGCAGGCCGTGATTTGCTCGAACAGATGATCGTCACTCCTTCAGGGCTTGCGCGCATGGGAATGGCGGTCAATCAGGATGGTGTCCGGCGTAGCGGGATACAGGTGCTTTCCTTTCCATCGGTGGAGGTTGGCGATCTTGCTTCGATCAATTCGGCGCTCGCTGAGCTTGATCCCGAGACCGCGGCCCAGCTCAAGCGCGATGCAACCTATGCGAATTATATCGATCGGCAGGCCCGCGAGGTGGAAATGCTGCGGCGGGACGAGGCGGTGACGATTCCGCGCGATTTCGACTATAGGTGTATTGAGGGTTTGTCCAATGAAATCAAGGCCAAGCTGATCGCGAGCCGCCCCGATACGCTTGCCCAGGCATCGCGTATAGAGGGGATGACGCCTGCGGCGCTGTCGCTTGTTCTGATAAGGCTGCGGCGGTCTTTGCGGGTGCGCAGCGCATGAATCTCGAAGATGTTTCACGTGAAACAGCAGGGCGCCTTGATGTCTACCGCGCCCTTCTGGAAAAGTGGAACCCGCGGATAAATCTCGTCTCGCGCGCCTCGCTTCTCGACGGCCGCGCCCGGCACTTTGCCGATTCGGCGCAGCTTTACGGGCTTGTGCCGCACCCGGTCGCGCATTGGGCCGACCTTGGAAGCGGGGGCGGATTTCCCGGTCTTGTGATGGCGATCCTCGCGCAGGAGACGGGATCGCCCGCGCGCGTGACGCTGGTCGAATCCGACGCCCGAAAGGGCGCCTTCCTCGACACGGTGATCCGTGAGACCGGCGCAAATGCGACCGTGATAACGGGCAGGATCGAGGCAATCCCGCCCCTTGATGCCGATGTCGTGTCGGCGCGCGCGCTGGCGGATCTGACCACGCTTCTGGGGTTCGCCGCGCGACACATGAGACCGGGGGGCCACGCTGTCTTTCCCAGGGGCGCAACATGGCACGAAGAGATGGCAGCGGCGCAATCGGCGTGGCAATTCACCGTCGATGTTGCTAGAAGCAAGACAGAAGCCGGCTCCGTTGTCCTGCATGTCAGAGGTATTGCCAGTGTCTGATCGCCCTCGCCAGACCGGCCCGCGTATCATCGCGGTTGCCAATCAGAAAGGCGGCGTGGGCAAGACCACGACAACAATCAATCTCGGCGCTGCGCTGTCCGAGACCGGGGCGCGTGTCCTGATCGTCGACCTGGACCCTCAGGGGAACGCCTCCACGGGCCTGGGAATCGAGGCAGCGGCGCGGGGCAGGACCACTTACGATCTTCTCCTCGACGAGGCGCCGCTGGACAAGATCGTGCAGCAAACGGCGCAGGCTGGCCTTTTGATCATTCCATCGACGGTTGATCTCGCCTCGGCCGATATCGAGCTTTTATCGAGTGAAAAGCGCAGTTTTCTTCTTCATGACGCCTTGCGTCAGCCGGCGATGGGTGCGCTGTCGCTCGATTATATCCTGATTGACTGCCCGCCCGCCCTGAATCTGCTGACGGTAAACGCGATGGTGGCGGCCCATTCGGTTCTGATTCCCCTTCAGGGCGAGTTTTTCGCGCTTGAAGGGCTTTCGCAGCTCATGCTCACGATCCGCGAGGTGCGTCAGACGGCCAATTCCGGCTTGCGAATCGAGGGTGTGCTTCTGACGATGGTGGACGCGCGCAACAACCTCTCGGCGCAGGTCGAGAACGACGCGCGTGAGAACCTCGGCGACCTGGTCTTTCAGACCCGGATTCCGCGCAATGTGCGGGTAAGTGAGGCGCCATCCTACGCATTGCCGGTGCTGAGCTACGATCCCACATCCAAGGGCGCGCAAGCCTATCGAGAGCTTGCCCGCGAAATCGTGCAGAAACACGCACGCAGCGCCGCATGAGAAAGGGAGCAGGGGCATGAGCATGAAAAGCAAGCAGGGGCGCGGGCTTGGGCGCGGTCTGTCGGCCTTGATGGCCGACGTGAAGGATGTCGCGCCCGCGCCGGACAGCGAGCGCCGGGCGGCCGACGTGATGGTGCCGGTCGAAAGGATTCACCCGAACCCCGACCAGCCGCGCCGTCATTTCGACGCTGAAGCACTGAGTGACCTGGCCCGCTCCATTGCCGAAAAGGGCATCATTCAGCCGCTTATCGTCCGCGCGAGCCCGCGAGAGGCGGGGGCCTACGAGATCGTCGCCGGAGAGCGCCGCTGGCGCGCGGCGCAAATGGCGCAACTGCATGAAATTCCAGTGCTTGTCCGCGATTTCACCGATACCGAGGTGCTGGAAGTCGCCATCATAGAAAATATTCAGCGCGCGGATCTCAACCCCGTCGAAGAGGCCGCCGGTTACAGCCAGTTAATGACGAAATTCGGCCACACCCAGGAAAAACTCGCCGAGGTTCTGGGCAAGAGCCGCAGCCATATCGCCAATGCCGTGCGCCTGCTGACCCTGCCCGACGAGGTGCAGAGCTATCTCCGTGACGGCCGCCTTTCCGCCGGGCACGCACGCGCGCTCATCACCGCGCCCGATGCCGTGACGCTTGCGCGCAAGGTGATCCGCAAGGGCCTGTCGGTGCGGGAAACCGAAAAGCTCGCCCGGATCGCGACGGGGGGCAAGACAGATATAAACAACGCAAAATCAAAGACTAAGGTTGAGAAAGACCCCGATACGAGGGCGCTTGAATCCGATCTTTCCGCCGCGCTCTCGATGAGCGTCAGCATTGACCACAGACCGGGGAACGAGCACGGCGCCTTGACGATCCGTTACCAATCGCTTGACGATCTCGACCGGCTCATGGCGCTCTTGAGCGCGTGACTCAGGGCAACAATTCGCAGATCACCGCATTGAGCACCGCGCGCCCGGTTTCGGTGGCGCGCAGCCGCCCGGTTTCGACGCTGACCATGCCGAGGTCTTGCAGATGCGCGACCGCCCCGGCATCGAGCGGCGCACCTGACAGACGCGCGAACCGCGCCATGTCGATTCCTTCGCTAAGGCGCAGCCCCATCAACAGAAACTCGGTCGCCTGTTCGTGAGCCGGCAGCGGAGCGCGCAGCGATTCGCCCGATCCGTGCTCGGCGCGCGCCAGCCATTCCCCCGGCATTTGCCAGGCTTCGGTCGCATGGCGCACCCCGTCCAGCGTCAGCCGCCCATGCGCGCCCGGGCCGATCCCGACATAATCGCCACAGCGCCAGTAAATCAGGTTGTGCCGCGATTCCGCGCCTGGCCTCGCGTGGTTCGACACCTCATAGGCGCCAAGGCCGGCAGCGGCGCAGATATCCTGCGTCGCCTGATACATGTCGGCGGCAAGTTCCTCCTGGGGAAGGCCGCGCAGTTTGCCCGCGGCGTGGCGCGCGCCAAAGGCGGTGCCGGTCTCGATGGTAAGCTGATAGAGCGAGAGGTGATCCACCGCCAGATCGAGCGCGCGGCGCAACTCCTCGCGCCAGCCGGGCAATGTCTGATCCTGGCGGGCATAGATCAGGTCAAAGCTCGTTCGGTTAAAGTATTTCCGTGCGATTTCATAGGCTTGGATGGCCTCCGCGACCGAATGTAACCGGCCCAGCCGCGTCAAATCCGCATCGTCGAGCGCCTGAACGCCCAGCGAAACCCGCGTGATTCCGGCATCGGCATAGCCCGCAAACCGCCCCGCCTCGACCGAGGTCGGGTTGGCCTCCAGCGTGATTTCAGGATCGTTCGCCATGGGCCAGGCAGCGCGGGCCGCCTCGATGATCGCGGCAACCGTTTCGGGCGGCATCAGGCTTGGCGTGCCGCCACCGAAAAAGATCGAGTTGAGTACGCGATGCGGCACCAGTTCGGCCGAACGCGCGATTTCGCGCAGGTAGGCCGCGCGCCAGCGGGCATGATCGACCGAGGCCGACACATGGCTGTTGAAATCGCAATACGGACATTTCGCCTGACAGAAGGGCCAGTGCACATAGAGGCCAAAGCCTCCCTCTCGCCAATCCTCAGCCAAAGCAACTACCAATGAACTTGCGGAACGCCTCGGCGCGGTGGCTGATCCGGTTCTTTTCCCAGCGATCCATTTCCGCAAAGGTCACATCGTATCCTTCGGGCTGAAAGATCGGATCATAGCCATGGCCTTCGGTCCCGCGCATCGGCCAGACCACCCAGCCATCGACCGTGCCCTCGAACACCTCGTCATGCCCGTCAGGCCAGGCCAGCACGAGCGTGCAGCAGAACCGTGCCGTCCAGGGCTGACGCGCCTTGTTCTCGAGCAGCATGTCATGGACGCGCCTCATCGCCATGACAAAATCCCGACCCGTCGCCGTTTCGGCCCAATCGGCGGTAGTAACCCCCGGCGCACCGCCCAGCGCATCGATTTCGATCCCTGAATCATCGGCGAGCGCGGGCAGGCCGGCGGCCTGCGCCGCCGCGTGCGCCTTGATCCGGGCGTTGCCGAGGAACGTGGTCTCGGTCTCGTCGGGTTCGGGGAGGTTCCGTTCCGCCGCGCCGATCACGCGCACGCCATAGGGCTGTAGAAGATGCGCGATCTCCTCCAGCTTGCCGGCGTTATGGGTCGCCACCAGCAGCGTATCGCCCGAGAACTTAGGCACCGAGTGCCTCGCGCTGAATGACGACCAGTTCGCCCACGCCTTTTTCCGCCAGATCGAGCAGTGCGTTCATCTGCGCCCGGCTATAGGTCGTGCCCTCGGCGCTCATCTGAACCTCGATAAGCCGCCCGGAGCCGGTCATGATGAAATTGCCGTCAACGCCCGCTGCGCTGTCCTCGGGATAATCGAGATCGAGCACCGGCTGGCCCGCATAGATACCGCAGGAAACGGCCGCAACGGGATCGACCATCGGATCGCTGAGCACATCGCCTGTCTTCATCAGCTTGCCCACCGCCAGCCGCAGCGCGACCCATCCCCCGGTGATCGAGGCGCAGCGCGTGCCGCCATCGGCCTGGATCACGTCGCAATCGACGGTGATCTGCCGCTCGCCGAGCGCCACCCGGTCCACGCCGGCGCGCAAGCTGCGCCCGATCAGGCGCTGGATCTCGACCGTGCGCCCGCCCTGCTTGCCCACGGCGGCCTCACGCCGCATCCGGCTGTTGGTCGAGCGCGGCAGCATCCCGTATTCCGCCGTCACCCAGCCAAGCCCCGTGCCCTTCACGAACGGCGGCACCCGCTCGTCGATCGTCGCCGTGCACAGCACATGGGTATCGCCCATCCGGATCAGGCAGGAGCCTTCGGCATGTTTCAAAACCCCGGTTTCGATTGAAACCGCGCGCATCTCGCTTAAATCTCTTCCCGAAGGCCGCATTTCTGTCCCCTTGTGCTGACAGGGCGGGGATATATGGGGCCGGTCCCTGATGGCAAGCCCGATTGACCTTTGGCCGAACCCGTCTTTAATGCTCGATTGACCAGGAGGCACGCGTGAATGTCTGACGCCAGCACCATCCTCGATCAGCTCAACGATCGTTCGCGCGAGGTGTTTCGCCGCGTGGTAGAGGGATATCTCGCCTCCGGCGATCCCGTCGGTTCGCGCACCCTTACCCGGGATTTCAGCGAAAAGATCAGCGCCGCGACGATCCGCAACGTGATGCAGGACCTTGAATACATGGGCCTTCTCGGCAGCCCGCATATCAGCGCAGGGCGCGTACCGACGCAGGAGGGGCTGCGCATGTTCGTCGATGGCCTGCTCGAAGTGGGCGGGCTGGAGGATAGCGACCGGGAATTGATCGACGCCACCGTGACAAGCAATTCCAGCGACGTGACCGGGTTGCTCGACCGCGTTGGCTCTGCTCTTTCGGGCGTCACCCGAAGCGCCTCGCTGGTTCTGGCCCCCAAGCATGAGGCGCCGATCAAGCATATCGAATTCGTCAGTCTGGCCCATGACCGCGCGCTCGTGGTGCTGGTCTTTGCTGACGGGCATGTGGAAAACCGTCTTTTTACCCCGCCCCCCGGCCAGACACCAAGCTCGATGCGCGAGGCGGCGAATTTTCTCAATTCACTGGTCGAAGGCAAGACGCTCTCGGACATGCAGCGCCGTGTCGCCAGGGAAATCTCCGCGCGGCGTCAGGAAATCGACCAGCTTGCCCATGCCCTTGTCGAGAGCGGGCTTGCCGTCTGGCACGATGAGGGGGACAGTCAGGAACGGCTGATCGTGCGCGGACGGGCGAATCTGATCGACGCCGGGGTGGATGAGGCCGATCTGGAGCGCATCCGTATCCTTTTCGACGATCTGGAGCGCAAGCGCGACATCGCAGAATTCCTGGAACGCGCCGACGAAGGCGACGGAGTGCGCATTTTTATCGGCTCGGAGAACAAACTTTTTTCACTTTCGGGTTCCTCTTTGGTGGTCTCTCCATATATGAACGCGGACCGTAAGATCATTGGCGCGGTCGGTGTCATTGGGCCCACGCGCCTCAACTACGGGCGTATCGTGCCGATCGTGGATTACACGGCGCAGCTTGTGGGCAGGCTGATCTCCGACCGGAGTGAGAGGTGAAAGATGGCAGAGCCAAAAGAAGATAGCTTTCTTGATGATATCGAGGAGGCCGCCGCCGAGGAACGGGAGCGTGGCGAGGCTGACGGGGCCAGTGAGGTGTCCGAGATCGACGCGCTGCGGGCCGAGCGCGACGCGCTTCAGGACCGCTTCATGCGCGCGCTCGCCGATGCCGAGAACGCGCGCAAACGCTCGGACAAGGACCGCCGCGAGGCCGAGCAATACGGCAGTTCGCGCCTCGCGCGTGACATGCTGCCGGTGCATGATGGCCTCAGGCGCGCGCTTGACGCCATCACCGAGGAGCAGCGCGCCACCTCCGCCGCCTTGGTGGAGGGGATCGAGTTGACGCTGCGCGAGCTTGTGAACGTGTTTTCCAAGCACGGCATCACCGTGATCGACCCGCAGCCGGGCGAGAAATTCGACCCCCGTCATCACGAGGCGATGTTCGAGGCCCCCGTTCCCGGCACCAGGGCGGGCGAGATCATCCAGGTCTCGGCGCAGGGCTTCATGCTGCACGATCGCATCCTGCGCCCGGCGCAGGTGGGCGTGTCGTCCAATCGTGAAGAGGTATCCGAGCGGGGCTAACCGGCCTCGTCCACCAGCGCCTTCAGCTCATAGATGAGGTCGAGCGCCGCGCGTGGGCTGAGCGTGTCGGGCATCACCTCCGCCAGCCTCTGTTCAATCCCCGATTCGGGGCGCGTGACTGGCGCGGGCGCAGGGGCCGCCGCAGCAAAGAGGGGCAGGTCGTCGATCAGCGCCTTGCGCGCTGCGCCCCCCTCGCGCTCGCCCTTTTCCAGCGCATCGAGCACCACGCGGGCGCGTGCCACCACCGCTTCGGGAAGTCCCGCCAGCCGCGCCACCTGCACGCCATAGCTGCGATCCGCTGCGCCGCGCCGCACCTCGTGTAGAAAGATCACCTCGCCGTCGTGTTCCTTGACGCTCACCGTGGCATTGGCCACCCGGTCGAGCCGCTCGCTCAGCCCGGTCAACTCGTGGTAATGGGTGGCAAAAAGCGCGCGGCAGCCGTTCACGTCATGCAGGTGCTCCAGCGTCGCCCAGGCGATCGACAGCCCGTCATAGGTCGCCGTGCCGCGCCCGATCTCGTCCAGGATCACCAGTGCCCGCGCATCCGCCTGATTGAGGATCGCCGCCGTCTCGACCATCTCTACCATGAAGGTCGAGCGCCCCCGCGCCAGATCGTCGGAGGCACCCACCCGGCTGAAAAGCTGGCTGACCATCCCGATATGCGCCCGCCGCGCGGGCACATGGCTTCCCATCTGTGCCAGCAGCGCAATAAGCGCGTTCTGCCGCAGAAATGTGGATTTCCCGGCCATGTTTGGCCCGGTCACAAGCCAGATATCGCTCTCGCCCCCCAGACCGCAGTCATTGGCGATGAACGGCGCGCCGCCTTGCGCGCGCAGGCTGCGCTCCACCACGGGATGCCGTCCGCCCTCGATGAGCAGCGCGCGGCTCTCGTCCACCTCGGGCGCGCACCAGTTTTCGCTCACAGACAAATCGGCCAGCGCCGTCGCAAGGTCCAGCTCCGCCAGCCCCCGCGTCGTCTGTGCAATCTCCGCCGACTTGTCCAGAATAGCGGCTTTCAGGCCGTCATAGAGCCGCTTTTCAATCTCGATTGCCCGCCCGCCCGCGTTCAGGATCCGGCTTTCCATCTCGGTCAGGCGCGGCGTCGTAAAGCGCAGTTGGTTGGCCGTGGTCTGCCGGTGCTTGAAGCTCTCGCTCAGCGGGGGCGCAAGCATCCGGTCAGCATGGGTTGCTGTCACCTCGATGAAATAGCCCAGCACGTTGTTGTGCCTGATCTTGAGCGAGGCAATGCCCGTTTCCTCGATATACTCGCCCTGCATCGCGGCGATGATGCCGCGCCCCTCGTCGCGCAAGCGCCGTGCCTCGTCGAGATCGGCGTCGAAACCGGCCGCGATGAACCCGCCATCGCGCACCAGAAGCGGCGGTTCGGCCACCAGCGCCCGATCGAGCCGGTCGCACAGCGCCTCGTGCCCCGCCAAGCCCGCCGCCGCCTCGCGCAGCACCTCGGGCAGATCCAGCCCGTCCAGCCGCGCCGCAATCTCTGCCGCCTGCATCAGCCCGTTGCGGATCGCTGCCAGGTCGCGCGGCCCGCCCCGGTCCAGCCCCAGCCGCGACAGCGCGCGGTCGAGGTCCGGCACCCGCCGCAGCGCGTCGCGCAGATCCTCGCGCAGCCGCGATTGTTCCACCGCGAAATCAACCGCCGCAAGCCTTGCCTGCACCACGTCGCGCACGAGGCTCGGGCTTGACAGGCGCCGCTCCAGCAGCCGCCCGCCCGCCGCCGTCACCGTCCGGTCGATGGTTGCCAGCAGCGATCCGGCCCGCCGACCGTCAAGCGCGCGGGTCAGTTCCAGGTTGCGCCGTGTCGCGGCGTCGATCTGCATGACCCGGCTGGCCTGCTCGCGCACCGGCACCTGCAAGCGCGGCAGCTTGCCCTTCTGGGTGATCTCCAGCCATTCGATAATCGCCCCCATCGCCGCCAGTTCGGGCCGGGAGAAGGTGCCGAATGCCTCGAGCGTGGCCACCCGAAAGAGCGCACAGAGCCGCCTTTCCGCCCCCGTGCTGTCAAACGCCGCCATGCCCAGCGCGGTGAGCGCGGCACCGCACTCGGCCACCGTTCCCGCCAGGGCGGGCTCGTCGGCCTCCGATACGACCACCTCGCGCGGGATCAGCCGCGCCAGTTCCGGCCCCAGCCGCGCGGGCGAGAGCGCCATGACGTGAAACGCGCCCGTGGAAATATCCACCCAGGCCAGTGCCGCCTCGCCGCGCACCTGCGCGAAAGCGGCCAGGTAATTGTGCCGCCGCGCATCGAGCAGGCTTTCTTCGGTTAACGTGCCGGGGGTCACAAGCCGCACGACCTCGCGCCGCACCACCGATTTCGAGCCGCGCTTCTTCGCCTCTGCCGGATCCTCCATCTGTTCGCAGACGGCGACGCGAAACCCCTTGCGGATGAGCGTCAGCAGATAGCCCTCGGCGGAATGGACCGGCACGCCGCACATGGCGATATCCTCGCCCAGATGCTTGCCCCGCTTGGTCAGCGCGATATCGAGCGCCTCGGCCGCCGTCACCGCATCGTCGAGAAACAGCTCGTAGAAATCCCCCATCCGGTAGAACAGGAGCGCGTCCGGGTATTGCGCCTTGATTTCCATATATTGCGCCATCATCGGCGTGACGGTCGATACTGTCTCGCTCAACGCTGCCCCCCCTTGTCGCTGGCGTGAACCTTACCCACCGCCCTGCCCCGGCGAAAGCCCCATCGCGCCTTTCGGTTGAGGCGCGGCGCGTCCGTCGCTATGCAGGTGCGATCCTTCTTCGAAAGTCCGCCTGATGACCAACCCCAAATACACCCGCGAAGAGGCACTTGCCTTTCATCTCGAGCCGACCCCCGGCAAGTTCGAGATCCATGCGACCGTGCCGATGACCACGCAGCGCGATCTCAGCCTTGCCTATTCCCCCGGCGTGGCCGTGCCCTGCGAGGAAATCGCCGCCAGGCCCGAGCTGGCCTATGACTACACCAACAAGGGCAATCTCGTCGCTGTCATCTCCAACGGCACCGCCGTTCTGGGGCTTGGCAATCTTGGCGCGCTGGGTTCCAAGCCGGTGATGGAGGGCAAGGCGGTGCTTTTCAAGCGGTTTGCCGATGTCAATTCCATCGACATCGAGCTTGATACCGAGGACCCGGATGAATTCATCAACGCCGTGCGCCTGATGGGGCCGACCTTTGGCGGCATCAACCTCGAGGATATCAAGGCGCCTGAATGTTTCATCATCGAGCAGCGGCTCAAGGAGGTGATGGATATTCCGGTGTTCCACGACGATCAGCACGGCACCGCGGTGATCTGTGCCGCAGGGCTTATCAACGCGCTGCATCTCTCGGGCAAGAAGATCGAGGATGTGCGCATCGTCCTGAACGGCGCGGGGGCGGCGGGTATCGCCTGTCTGGAACTGTTGAAATCCATGGGGGCGCGTCACGACAATTGCATCATGTGCGACACAAAGGGGGTCATCTACCAGGGCCGCACCGAGGGTATGAACCAGTGGAAATCCGCCCATGCCGCCGCCACCGACCTGCGCACGCTGGAAGAGGCGATGAGGGGGGCGGACGTGTTCCTCGGCGTCTCGGCCAAGGGGGCGGTGACGGCCGACATGGTCGCCACGATGGCCGACAACCCGGTGATCTTTGCCATGGCCAACCCCGATCCCGAAATCACGCCCGAAGAGGCCCACGCCGTGCGCCCGGATGCAATCGTGGCCACCGGGCGGTCGGATTATCCCAACCAGGTCAATAACGTGCTGGGCTTCCCCTATCTTTTTCGCGGCGCGCTCGATGTCCATGCGCGCGCGATCAATGACGAGATGAAGATCGCCTGCGCCGAGGCGCTCGCGCGCCTCGCCCGCGAGGACGTGCCCGACGAGGTTGCCGTGGCCTATGGCCGCAAGCTCAGCTTTGGTCGCGATTACATCATTCCCACGCCGTTCGATCCGCGCCTGATCCACACCATCCCGCCCGCCGTCGCGCGCGCTGGCATGGCGACGGGGGCCGCACGCCGCCCGATCATCGACATGGAAGGCTATGAGCTTTCGCTCAAGTCGCGGATGGACCCGACCGCCAGCATCCTGCGCGGCATCCATGCGCGCGCGCGGCACGCTCAGGCCCGCATGATCTTTGCCGAAGGCGACGATGTGCGCGTGTTGCGCGCCGCGGTGCAATATCAGCGGTCCGGGCTGGGAAAGGCGCTAATCGTGGGCCGGGATGAGGATGTGAAGGCCAAGCTGGACGCCGCGGGCATGGGCGACGCCGTGCGCGAGCTTGAGGTGGTCAATGCCGCCAAGACCGACCGCCTCAACGATTACAAGGCGTTTCTCTATGCCCGCCTGCAACGCAAGGGCTTTGACCGGCACGATATTCATCGCCTCGCCGCGCGTGATCGCCATGTCTTTGCCGCGCTCCTGCTGGCCCATGGCCAGGGTGACGGGCTTGTGACCGGGGCCACCCGGAAATCCGCTCACGTGCTCGACCTCATCAACCACGTCTTTGACGCCGATGCCGAGCATGGCGCGGTTGGCGTGACGGCGGTGCTGCACAAGGGGCGGATCGTGCTGATCGCCGACACCCTGGTGCATGAATGGCCCGATGAAGAGGATCTGGCCACCATCGCCATGCGCGGGGCCGATGTGGCGCGGCATCTGGGGCTGGAGCCGCGCGTCGCCTTCGTCAGCTTCTCGACCTTCGGCTATCCCAAGTCCGAACGCGCCGAAAAGATGCAGCGCGCGCCCCTGGTGCTGGAGCGGCGCGGCGTCGATTTTGAGTTCGAGGGCGACATGACCGTTGACGTGGCCCTCAACACCGCCGCGCAGGCCAACTATCCGTTCCAGCGGCTCTCTGGCCCGGCCAATATCCTCGTGGTGCCCGCCCGCCACTCTGCCTCGATTTCTGTCAAGCTGATGCAGGAAATGGCCGGAGCGACAGTCATCGGGCCAATCCTGACCGGGGTGGATGCCTCGATCCAGATATGCTCGTCGAATTTCACGACCACCGATATCCTGAACATGGCCATTCTCGCCGCGTGCAAGGTGGGCTGACTGCCATGAAATTCGCGCAGGCTGGCTGGAAATGTCGGATTTGCAACACCACGCCTTTGGCCGGCCTTCCATCTGTTCCCGGACGGTTGCCGGCAACAAGCGTCGGGAATTTCACCGACAATGTGGGCGGCGCACCGCATGACGCCGATCATCGGGACCCAAGGCGGCGAGAGTCGGTAAATTCGGGGCGCCAGTCGTGTATGATATGCCGAGGGGCGGAGAGAACTGTGCCAAAATAGCATCAAATCGGTGGATTCTTGCGTTGCGATGATTGAAGCGCGTGACAATTCGGGTGATCGGCAACAAGAAAGTGTCACTTTGATGTGATCGAGCAGGCAGGGGCGCAATGTTTATCAGGACCACAATGATTGTCGCAGTCACTTTCAGCCTGGCGGCGTGCGCGGGCGGAACGATCGGCGATGTCTCCTCTTTCGGTGAGAGCGCGGGCGCGGTGCGCGATACGGCGAACCGGGCGTATTACCCGGATGACGAGCTGCTGGTAAGCGCGAAGGTTCAGTTCGAACAGGGCAATTACGGTCGGGCCTACTCGATGTATGAAAAGGCTTTGGGGGTGGTGCCGGACGACCCGCAGGCGTTGCTTGGCTATGCCGCTTCGGCTGACATGCTGCGCCGGTTCGACAAGTCCGACGAGGCCTATAGCAAGCTGAGGCCGATGATCGGCAACCGGATCGAATTCCACAATAATTACGGCTATTCGCTGCTTTTGCGCGGAGAGCTGGTGGCGGCGCGCAATCAGTTCCTCCGCGCATACGAGATCGACCCGACCAACGAATTTGCCGCCAACAATCTGGAAATGCTGCGCAATTCCGTGAATTATCCCAAGCGCGCGCCCGGTGATCTGCGCAGCATCTGAGGCGGGTCGCGGCGGTGATGGCGCCCCTTGATGTCGCCGGGCTGATTGTCGGGCTGGTGGCGGTTGGCGGGTTCTGTCACGTCGCCCGGGTGGATTTCCTGACCCTGAAGATCCGCAATTCCTCGGTCCTGGCGCTGTGCGGGCTATATGTCCTGTGGGCCGCGACGGGCGGGTTTCAGAGCCTCGGGCCGGATCTGGTGGCGGGGGGGCTTTTGTTCATGATCGGGCTGGTGATGTGGTTCGCGCGCATGATGGGCGCGGGCGATGTCAAGCTCTACTTTGCGCTGGGGCTGTTCATCGGCTTCGGGCTGCTCGGGTGGTATGCGGTGCTGTTGCTGGTGGCGTCGGTGCTGTTCATGGCGGCGCTGACGCTGGCGGGGCGCAGCGGGTCGCGTGCGGGCATCGTCGCGCGGCTGAGAGAGATCCGCGAAACGCGCAGGCTGCCCTATGCGGTGCCGATGGTGATGGCGGGGGCGCCGGTCATCGTGGCGCGACTGTTGGACATTTGTTGATGCAGGGCCGTTTCTGTGGCAGGATGCGGCAAGAAATTCAGCGGGGCGGGACGGGAAAGCGGTATGCGGGTGTTTCGTAAGGATGAAAGCGGCTATATTCTGGTTCTCGGCCTGATCGTGATGCCGGTCTTTATCGGTTTCGGGCTGCTGATCATAGATGTCGGGCGCGGCAACAACGCCCATGCCGACCTGTCCGCGGCCGCCGATGCCGTGGCTCTGGCCGGGGCGAGAGAGCTTGACGGCGGGGACGACGCCATCGACCGGGCGAAATTTGCGATGGCCCAAGTCACCAACAGCGTCGCAATGCTCAGCTCGACCGAGCCGGGGCGGCGGGAGACACTGGTTTATCAGGATGCCAGCGGAAACGAGTTCGAGGTGGTGTTTCTTCAGGAGATTCCGGCCGACGATACCGACGATATTGATTTCTCCAAAGCGACCACCGACAGCGCGCTGGCCGAATATGTCTATGTGCGCGCGCAGTCCGAGAATCTCGGGACGGCCTTTCTCAACCCCGTCTCGTTGCTGCGGGATTCGGTCCCGGTTGCCGCCGTCGCCGTCGCCACCTCCCTGCCCGATGTGATCTGCGACGTGCCGCCGCTTTATATCTGCAACCCGTTCGAGTTTGACGGCGCCGGCAATTATGTCGGCGAAGAGCTGCAGCACCGGTTCGCGGCGGGCGATCTTCATGCCCGCATGATCAGGCTGCACCCGAAGGGCAGCGATGCGCCCGCGCCCGGCAATTTCGGCTTTCTTTCCGTGGACGGCACGTCGAGCGCCGATGCGATCCGGGATGTCTTTGCCGGGGCGAGCAACCCGACCTGCTATGGCGCGGATACGGTCACGACCAGCCCCGGCGCCGCGAATTCCATCAGCCAGGGGCTGAACACGCGGTTTGACATCTACACCGGCCCCTACAGCAACTATAATCCGAATTCGCCCAATGCCTTTCCCATCGGCCCGGCGGTGAACGTGCGCAAGGGTATTCGCCCGGATGTGTTGCCGAACGGGAATGTGGATCATTGTTTCGGGCCCAGCAGCGGCACCGTGGGCGATGATCACATCATGGGGCCGAACGGGCTTTTCAACGCCAACGGTGTGGATGACGGGGTGTTCGGCTTTCCCGATAACCTGGTCATGACCCCGCCCAATCAGGGCGTTGCGGGCGCGTTCGCCGGGGTCGGGGCATGGGACGCGCAGAACTATCTGGACCGCAATTATGGCGCGGGCGCCCATGATGCCGGCGCGATCCCCCGGTTTTTTCCCGCCGCGTCAGAGCCGTCCCGCTTTGACGTTTACCGCTACGAGCTTGATCAGGGCATTTACACCGAGACCTCGCCCCAGGGCGAAAGCGGCGAGGCGCTGTGCGGTCCGAGCAAGGGCCAGCCGATCAATCCGATCGCGGAACCCGACCGGCGGGTGATGGTGGCCGCGGTGCTCGACTGCGGTCAGGTGCCGGGCGGCGGGGTGACCGAATTTCCGGTCAACAGCTTTGCCAGCGTTTTTCTGACCCGTCCGATGATTTCTCCGGCTCCGGGCGTGGATGCGACGATTGATGTCGAGATCATCGACATCACCGGCTTTGGCGGCACGGGCACGCTGGATGAGTTCATCCGCGCCGAGTCGGTGCTGGTGCGCTGACGCATTCGCGAATTGTGGCGAAATTCCGGTTGGCATGATGGTCTTGGTCGGGCGCGGGCGGCCCGTGATTCGGTGAAAATACACCCCTGAATTGTATTGCAAATGCCCATGCACCCTATGCGCGTGCGCAATGTTGACAGAGTTGACATAAAAGACCGAATTTCAACCGTTTGTGGTTCAAAAGTCACCTCAAGACAGGAAATTGCCACAAATCATGGACTGAGGGCAAAATTTGGGCGAATATACGGCTGTGACATGGTGATATGTTACAAAACGCAAGCCGGTCCTCGTGGGGAAGGACCAGAAATTCAAACCTGTGCAGCACGATATCACGCTGCGAATGAGGACGACAAAGATGTATCTCAAGACTATGATCTATATGAAAGACCTCAGCCGCCGTTTCCGCGACGACGAGGACGGCCTTGCGCTGACCGAATATCTCATCCTGCTGGGGCTTCTCACCGGGGCGGTCATCGCGGCGGTCGGTTTGTTCGGCGATGGCCTGAACACCGCTTGGACCACTTGGTCCACCTGGATCGGCAGTGCGGACGTCGGCGCCCCCGCCGCCCCCGCCACCCCCTAATAACGTCCTGACGGTGGCGGGGCATCGCCCGGCCCATCCGTCCGGACCCCGCCCGCCCCGTCATGCCGACGGGGCGGGCCCGATCAAAGACCTTGAAACTACCGCTTTCAGAACCAGTTGCGCTGCTGCTGTGCCGTGACGCGCCATGTCGGCGGCGCCGGATAAAAGGATTTACCGATGCGCTCCACCATCCTCAGCCTTGTTGTCGCCCTGATCCTTGCCGGTGTCGCGGTCTATGGTGTCCGCACCTGGATCGATCTCGAGCGTCGGCAGATCGCCGGCGAGATGCAGGGACGGGGCGCGGCGCGGGACGAGGCGCCGACAGCCACGATCGTCATCGCAAGCGAGGCGATCCGCTTTGGCGAGCGCATCGACAGCACCATTCTGCGCGAGGTCGAGTGGAACTCGCCGATGCGGCCGAGCGGCGCCTTTGACAAGGTCTCGGATCTTCTCACCGGCACCGGCGAGGAACATGCCCGCTTTGCCCTGACCAGCATCGAACAGGGCGAGCCGGTCCTTGCCTCCAAGGTGACGATGCCAGGCCAGCGCGCCAAGCTGTCCACCTCGCTTTCCGACGGCATGAAGGCGGTCTCGATCCGGGTGAATGACGTGCTCGGCGTGGCGGGCTTCGTTTTGCCCGGCGACCGGGTCGATGTCCTGCTCAGCCGCTCCATCCGCCAGCAGGGGAACGAGGAAACCTATGTCGATGTGCTGCTTCAGGGCGTCAAGGTGATCGCCATCGACCAGATCGCCGACGACCGCAAGGATCAGCCCAGCGTCGTGCGCACCGTCACCTTCGAGGTGAACACCGCCGAGGCGCAAAAGCTGGTGCTCGCGGGAACGGTCGGCACGCTGTCGCTGGCGCTGCGCAATGCCGGGTCGAGCGGGGTGGAACAGGTCGAACGGATGACCATCGCCGATCTGAGCGACACGGCGGTGTCGCAGGAATTGCTTGTCGCAGGGGCGCAGGACCAGCCCGACCCGGCGGACGAGCGTCTCGCGGCGCTCGAAATGTTGCTCAAAAGCCTCTCTGTTGACGTAACCGAACAGATCGCGGGCGTTGAGAGGAAGCTAAATGAGCAAAAACCTGCCATAGTGGAAAAGGAAGTAGTCATAGAAAGGGTTGTGGAGCGGCCAGCCGCGCCCGTCATGAAGACGGTCGGTGTGATTCGGAATGGCAAGCGAGACGAATACAGAGTCTATCAGGCAGTGCCGGAGGACCCGGGTAGCTCCTGATCATCACCATAAGCAAAAATGCCCTTGAGAGGCAGCAATGGGACAGGCAAGAAAATGAACAGGCAAATCTTGAAAACGACCATGGTGCAGGGGGTTTCCCTGGCGGCCATGCTTTTGTCAGCGGTGATACCCGACCGGGTGGAGGCCCAGACCCGCAGCATCCGAATCGGCGATGGTGTCATCAGCCAGGTCGAGATGGGCGCGGGGCGGACGATAACGATCGAGACGGATCTTCCATTCGCGGACATCCTCGTGGGCAACACCAATCTGGTGGACGTGTTCCCCCTGACCGACACCTCGCTCTACATCCAGGCGCGGGATTTCGGCACCACCAACGTCACGCTGTATTCCGAAACCAAGAAACTGCTCGAGGTGATCGACATCCGGGTTCTGGTCGATTTCAGCGACCTTCGCGCCGCCCTGCGCACCGCGGTTCCCGCCGCGGATGTCGAGGTGACCAATGTCAACAACCGCATCCGTCTTTCAGGGAACGTGAGGGACAACGTCGATCTCCAGAAGGTGCTGGAAATCGCGGCGGAATATTCCGAAGAGCCGGTGATCAATGCCATTCGGGTGGACAGCGGGCAGCAGGTCGAGCTTGACGTGCGCATCATCGAGGTCGAGCGTCGCTCCGGGCGCGAACTCGGGGTGAACCTGTTCGGCTCGAACGACAGCGGCAGCCGCCAGATCAACACCGGCCTGCCTCCGCGCGAAACGCCCTTTGGTATCGCCGTCGGCAATCTTCTGGAAATCTCGGGCATCGAAATAGATTTCGTGATCAATGCCCTCGAGAGCAAGGGCCTCGCCCGGCGTCTGGCCAATCCGAAACTTGTCACCACCAGCGGCGTCGAGGCGAATTTCGTGGTCGGTGGCGAAGTGCCCATCCGGGTATCGACCGAGAGCGCCAATGGCGTCGTGACCACCAGCACCGATTTCCGCGAATTCGGTGTGCGGCTCAACTTCCTGCCGGAGGTTCTCGACGATGAACTGATCCGCCTGCGGATCAGCCCCGAGGTCAGCGACATCGACCCCACCATCGACGTCAACGGCGAGCCGGGGTTCATCTCGCGCAAGGCCGAAACCACGGTTTCGCTGCGCAACGGGCAAAGCTTTGCCATCGCGGGCCTGCTTCAGACCAACAATTCCCGCAACATCGATCAGGTGCCCTGGATCGGCCAGTTGCCGGTCATCGGCGCCCTGTTCCGCTCGGCCCAGTTTCAGAAGGATGAAAGCGATCTGGTCATTCTCGTGACCCCGCGTCTGGTGCGCCCGGTTGCGCCCGGTCAGCCTTATGCCTCGCCGTTTGACGACAGCCGGTCCTCGAACGATTTCGAGCTGTTCGTCCTGGGGATGCTGGAAGTGGACAAGAACCTGTTGCGCAATTTCCGTGAGGGCAAGGGGGTCGTCGGCCCTTATGGTCATATCATCGATCTGGAGTTCAAAGATGCTGTCATTGCCAAGAACTAAGCGCCTCGCGGCGGTGGTGGTGGTGCTGTCCACCCTCGGTGGTTGCGCGAACTACGCGAACAACTGGGACGGCGCGACCACTCGCGTGGGCAATGCCAGCGAGGCCAACACGGCCATTCAGGCGATTCCTCCCGATCCCAGAAACCTGAACAACACGAAAGTTCACGGCGGGAGGTGACGGTAAGGGGAACAGGAGGCACTATGCTTTGGCGGCCCATGAAACGGTTTCATGACAATCAGGACGGGGTCGTTCTGGTTGAGGCCCTGTTGATCATCCCCGTTCTGACGCTTTTGACATTCGGCATTCTGGAATTCGGGAACATGATGTGGCAGCGGCAGCAAATGCAGGTCGGCGTGCGCGACGCCGCACGATACTGGAGCCGCTGCCGCGACACGATCAACACGCAGGTGACCGCCTGCAACGAGGGCGTGGCCCGAAACATCGCCTTCTACGGCAACCCCGCCGGAACCGGCAATCTGCGGGTCCCCGGATGGGGACCGGGAATTGCGGGGGCATCGCTGAGCCTCGACCCGGCGAAAGGCTCGTTTGAGGGCACGCCGGGGCCAGAGGACAAGGTCACGGTCGAGGGCCAGTTCAACTATAACGGCTCGCCGCTCTACAATACGATTCTGAGTGACACGATCAGTATCGGCTGGAGAACCGAGATGAGACATATCGGATGGTAAGGCGGTCTCTCATCCGGCGCTTCTGGCGCGACGACAGCGGTCTTGCCCTGACGGAGGCGCTGCTGACCATTCCGATCGTGCTCATCGCGCTGGCGGCGATGGTGGAATTCGGGGTGGCGGTGTTTCAGTGGAATCAGGCCACCAAGGCGGTGCAGATCGGCGCGCGCCGGGCGGCGGTGTCGTCGCCGATCGTGGGGGATGTGGCCTATGCGTCGCTTGGCGACTTTTCCAGCAGCGGCGCGCTTTCCGGCGATCCGGTGCCGGGCATTCCGGCCTCGGTCTCCTGCCGCGGGGCTACCTGCGACACGGCGCGCCTCAACCGGCTGTTGACCGGCGGCGACGGGGTGTGCGGGGCGGTAGGCAGCGGTTTTGTCGGCATGTGTGACGTCGCCCCCTTCCTGAGTGCCGATAACGTGATGGTGACCTATCACCGCTCGTTTCTGGGCTATGTCGGGCGGCCCTATGGCCAGGTATCGACGGTTACGGTCGAATTGCGCGATGTGACCGTGGATTTCCTGCTCATAGATACGCTGCTCGGCATTGATAGCATTACGATCCCATCGCAGCCGGTCAGCATGACAAGCGAGGATCTCTGCGACACCAGCACCATCTGTGAATATTAAGGAATAACGATTTAAAAATGTCCATTTCATTGTCCATTCGTGTCTTGTGGGTGTCTCGGGACAGAACGCAATCCGCCGAAGCCGCGAATCATCTGGAGCGGCTTCGGGAATTCAACGTAGCCCGCGCCGACGGCGACACTGTCGAGCGCGAACTGACGCAGGGCGAGCATGACATCCTCGTTCTGGATGTCGGCACGCTGGAAGAGCAGGATAGCCAGTTGCTGAAGCTGGTCCGACTGTTTGCGCCGAACCTGCCGCTGATCATCCTCTGTGACGCGCTTGACGCGGACTCGATGCGCCAGATCTTGCAACTGAAGGCGCAGGACATGCTGCAAAAGCCGGTTGCCCAAGACAAGCTGGTGGCGTCCGTCAAGGCGCTCGTGCGCTCGGGCAAGACCAGGGGTAACCGTGTGCACGCGGTCGTGTCGGCGGTTGGCGGAGCGGGCGCATCCACGATCGCCGTTTCGATGGCGGACATTGCCGCAAGCAGGCTGCTACGGAAAACCGGCAGCGTCGCGCTGTTCGATCTGGATTTCTCGACCGGGAATTGTGGGTATATCCTGAACCTGAACAATTCTTTCGATCTTGGATCGGTGGCCCCCTCGCCCCAGCGGGTTGACGCCGAATTCATCCGGGCGATCCAGTTGCGATACAACAAGAGCTTCTATCTCTATTCCTTCAAGCGCCCGGACCTGAACACGGATATCAACGGCTACGAGCTGACCCTGAGAATGCTGGATGCCGTGACGCTCGAACACGAACACACCTTTCTCGACATCCCCTATTACGAGACGGACTGGAAGGACGATGTTCTGTCGGCGGTCAACACCTGCACGCTGGTGACCGAGCAGAACCTGCCTGCGCTCAAGCACACGCTCGACGTGGTGCAGCGGATCAAGTCCTTGCGAGGAAAAGATTTTCCGGTGAGGATTATCCTCAACAAGCATATGGGGGGGTGGTTCAGCGACCGGATCGCGACCCGCAAGCTGAAAGAGCTGTTCGAGGGCGCGGCATTCTTCTACCTGCCTTTCCTGCCCAACGTCATCGGCGAAGCGATCGACCGTGGTATCCTGCCTTCTGATGTGGCGGCGCGGAACAAATTCAACAAGGAATTGGCCAAATACATGAAATCCATAGAACTTACCGATGCCGGACCCGGCTGACAGGAGGACACGGAAATGCGTCGATTCATCGGGAGATACGGTTTGGTTCGCAGGCGAGCGATGCTGACGATGGTTCTGGGCGCGGTCGCGGTGCCGGGCCTTGCCCTGGCTGAGGTCAAGAGCCTGCCAAGATCGCATGGCAAGCGCACCCTCACCATTGTGCCCTATGCCGGCACCGAAGCGCCCGGAACGATCATCATCTCCAACGAAAGGCGCATACTGCAGCGGGTGCTGCCGGGCGGCAAGGCCGAGCAATACGAGATTTCCGTCGGGCGTGACGGCTTTGGCTGGACGGGCGTGACCCGCGTCGGGCGCAAGGCAGAATGGCCCGCCTGGCGCCCGCCCGCGGCGATGCGGCAACGCGATCCGTCGCTACCGGATTATGTGCCGCCCGGCCCATACAACCCCTTGGGTGCGCGCGCGATCTATCTCTACTCGAACGGGCGGGACACGCTTTACCGGATCCACGGAACCAACAGTGCCGAGACCGTGGGCGGCTATGAGACCTCGGGCTGCTTCCGGCTGAGCAATGCCGACGTGATGGAGCTTTTCGAGAAGGTCGCGAACGGCACCAAGGTGATTGTCTTTTAAAAAGGACGCAGGGAAGGCGTGGAATTATGGTAGGCAGGTTTTTCAGGCGAAGCGAAGACGACATCGCGCCCGCGAAAACTCCGGCGCGCAGCATCCTGGCCAAGAAGGGGCCCTTGCCGCGCGTGGAGAGCGAGCCGGTTGCGGCGCGGCCCGCGACGCCGACCGAACCGGCCGATTTCGTCAACGAGCGTGTCGAGCTGCACAGGTTTCTGCTCGACATGATCAATCTGACCATTCTCGATACGATGCAGAAGGAAGAACTGCACAACGAGCTTCGGCCCTTCGTGCGCGCCTATGCCAAGGATCACAATTTCCCGCTGAGCGCCAAGGAGCTTGAAAAGCTCATCGCCGACATCAGCGACGAGATGCTGGGGCTTGGCCCGATAGAGCCGCTTCTGGCCGACGATACGATCGCGGACATTCTGATCGTAGGCTCGGGACGCGTCTATATCGAGCGGTTCGGGATCATCGAGCCGACCAAAGTGCGCTTCAAGGATGAAGACCACCTGATGCGCATCATCAACAAGATCGTCGCCTCGGTCGGGCGGCGGATCGACGAAAGCTCGCCGCTGGTGGACGCGCGGCTTGCCGACGGTTCCCGGGTCAACGTGGCGGTGCGTCCGGTGGCCGTGGACGGGCCACAGGTCTCGATCCGGAAATTCTCGAAAAAGCCCTTTTCTCTCGACCGGCTTGTGGACGCGAACGCGCTGGTGCAGGGCATGGCCGATCTGCTGGCCGCAGCGGTTGAGGGCAAGGTCTCGATGATCATTTCGGGGGGCACCGGTTCGGGCAAGACGACGATGCTCAACGCCCTGTCCGCCTATATCCCGCATGAGGAGCGCCTGGTGACCATCGAGGACGCGGCCGAACTGCAACTGCAGCAGCCGCATGTGGTTCGACTGGAAACCCGGCCGCCGACGCTCCAGGGGCTCAACGAGATCCGGCAGGGCGACCTGCTCAAGAACGCGCTCCGGATGCGCCCTGACCGGATCATCGTCGGCGAGGTGCGCGGCGCTGAAGCGTTCGACATGTTGCAGGCCATGAACACCGGCCATGAGGGGTCCATGTCCACGATCCACGCCAACAGCCCTCGTGACGCGCTTGGCCGGTTGGAGCAGATGGTCGGAATGGCCGGGATGCCGATGACGCAACAGGCCATCCGCGCGCAGATCAGCTCGGCAGTTCAGATGTTGCTTCAGCTCACGCGCCTGCGCGATGGCACGCGCCGCGTGGTTGCCATATCCGAAATCACCGGCATGGAGGGCGACATTGTCCAGCTGCAGGATATCATGCGCTTTGTCCGGCTCGGCGTGGATGGCCAGGGCAAGATCATCGGCGAGTTCCGCGCCACGGGTATTCGCCCCAGCTTTCTTGAAGATCTCGAAAGTATGGGGCTTCGGCTCAACCCCCATACTTTCGACCCGTCAAAGAGACTCTGAGAGATGTTCAGTAATCCGCTCACGCTCTATGGCCTGATCTTCATCGCTGCGCTTCTGCTGTTCGAATCGCTGCTGCGGCTGCTGTTCGGGGCGCGGCGGTCCAAGGCCGAAATCCGTAACCGGCTCGAAGGCCTCAAGCATAAGCAGGGCGCGGCCGAAGCCTACAACAGCCTGCTGAAGCGTCGTGGCATTGCGGGGCGGCTTGGCGACCGGTCCTTGCGTGGCCGCTTCAATCGTTTCGTCGCGCAGACCGGTCTGGAACTCAGCGTCGCACGGCGCATTTTCTATCTTTCCCTGTTCTTCCTTCTCGGCCTCGTTCTGGCAGAGCTTTTGTTCAACCTGAGCATGGTTCTGCTTGTCCTCTCTGCCGCCGCCTTTTCGATCGCGCTTTCCCTGCTGCTGCTGTCCTATATCCGCTCCCGGCGCATCCGTCTCTTTACCTCCCAGATTTCTCCGGCGATCGACATCATCGTGCGAAGCCTGAATGCCGGGCACCCCCTTGTCGCGGCGATCTCGCTGGTGGCACGGGAAATGCCCGATCCCATCGGGTCAGAATTCGGCATCCTGAACGATCAGATGACTTTTGGCGCGGAACTGGAACAGGCCATGTTCAACATGTATCAACGTGTAGGCGCGCCCGAGCTGAACCTCCTGACCGTCACGGTCAGTGTGCAGAAGGGGACGGGCGGCAACCTGTCCGAGATCCTGGAAAACCTTGCGCAGATGATCCGCGACCGGCAGATCATCAAGGCCAAGATCAAGGCGATCTCGGCTGAAGGGCGCGCAACCGCCTGGGTGATGATGTTCTTTCCGTTTCTCCTGTTCGCGATGATCCGTGTTCTGGTGCCGACCTATTTCGATCTGGTCTGGGAAAGCGGCTGGGGTCATTACGCGGTTATCGGCTGTCTGGCCATGATCTTTTTCGGCATGCTGGTGATCCGGCGCATCGTGAATTTCGACTTCTAGCCCCGCAACTCCGAGGAAACCGTCAAGTGACCGAAGACCTGATACTTCTGGCAGTTTTCGTTGCGGTGCTGATCGTCAGCTTCGCGGTCATCCTGCTGACCCTCAAGAAACGTGACATCAACCGCAATCTTGACAAGGTTTCATCCTCGAGAAAGATCAGGCAGGACGCACTGGACAATCTGCTTGGCTCGGATAACGAGCAGATCCGTTACTATCTCGACGTGGTCCAGAACGAGGGCCCCAATTCGCTCAGGACGCGGCTGGTGCGTGCGGGGTTCTTTTCGCGCTCGGCCGCCGCCGTTTTTATTATTGTGCGCCTTCTCGCCGTCGTTCTGGTGTTCCTGTTGGTGCAATTTGGCCTTGGGGTCTTTATGCCGTCGGCAAGCAACATGGCGGTGTTCGTCTTTGCGTTGCTGGCGGCCGGGGCCGCGTTCGTCCTTTGCTCGGCGGTGCTCGACCGGTTTGGCAGCAAGCGAACCCGCGAATACCGCAAGTTGTTCCCGGATTTCATGGATCTTCTGCTGGTATGCGTAGATGCCGGACTTAGCATCAATGCGGCCATTGACCGGGTGACCCGGGAATTTCTGGTCACGACGCCCGATTTCGGAGTGCACCTTGCCATCATCAGCCTCGAGGTCAGGGCCGGGCGCCCTCTGCCAGAGGCGCTGCTCAATTTCTCGGAGCGCATCGAGGTGGAAGAGGCCCGAATGTTGGGCGTGCTGTTCAAGCAATCCGCCGAACTTGGCGCGAGCGTCAGCAAGACCTTGCGCAGCTTCAGCAAGGAAATGCGTCAGTTGCGCCTGATCCGGGCCGAGGAAAAGGCCAACGCCCTGCCAATCAAGATGCTGTTTCCGATGGCGTTCTTCATGTTCCCGGTCAACCTTGTAATCGTTCTGCTGCCGATCTCTCTGGTTATCTTCAGGATGCTGTCGAGCCTGACCCCGAGCTGAAACCGATGGCAGGTGGCCAGCCCGCGCCGGGACGCGGCACTCGAGCCCGTCCTTTTGTCGGCCTGATTGACGGCATGAGACATCAGGGTGCGCCGCCGGTCCCCGGATCGTGACATGCGTCGGGCTTGCAGCGCAGGGAAATTCGGACTAGGCCACGGCGCAAGCAAACAACCTATGGAGACAGATCCCATGGCCAGACCCAAGATCGCGTTGATCGGTGCGGGACAGATCGGCGGCACGCTCGCCCATCTCGCCGCATTGAAGGAACTCGGCGATATCGTGCTTTTCGACATCGCCGAAGGCACGCCCGAAGGCAAGGCGCTCGACATTGCCGAGGCCGGCCCCTCGGCGAGCTTCGACGCGGCCCTCAAGGGCACGCAATCCTATGCCGATATCGCCGGCGCGGATGTCTGCATCGTCACCGCCGGCGTGCCGCGCAAGCCGGGGATGAGCCGCGACGACCTTCTGGGTATCAACCTCAAGGTCATGAAATCGGTGGGCGAGGGGATCGCCGCCAACGCGCCCGACGCCTTTGTGATCTGCATCACCAACCCGCTCGATGCGATGGTCTGGGCGCTTCAGCAATTCTCAGGGCTTCCCGCGAACAAGGTCTGCGGCATGGCGGGCGTGCTCGACAGTGCCCGCTTCCGCCACTTTCTCAGCGTTGAGTTCGGCGTCTCGATGAGGGACGTGACTGCTTTCGTTCTTGGCGGCCATGGCGATACGATGGTGCCCTCGGTGCGTTATTCCACCGTGGCGGGCATTCCCCTGCCGGACCTGATCGAGATGGGCTGGACCACGCAGGAAAAACTTGACGCGATCCTGCAGCGCACCCGCGACGGCGGCGCCGAGATCGTCGGCCTGCTCAAGACCGGCTCGGCCTTCTATGCGCCCGCCACCGCCGCGATCGAGATGGCCGAGGCGTATCTTAAGGATCAGAAGCGCGTCCTGCCCTGCGCCGCCTGGTGCAACGGCGAGCTGGGCGTGAAGGACATGTATGTCGGCGTGCCCACGGTGATCGGCGCGGGCGGGATCGAGCGCATCGTCGAGATCAAGCTCAACAAGGACGAGCAGGCCATGTTCGACAAGTCGGTCGATGCAGTGAAGGGCCTGGTAAAGGCCTGCAAGGAGATCGACTCCTCCCTCGCGTGACGGATGGACCGACAGACAACCTGGGGCCGGAGCATATCCGGCCCTGATTCTTTTTCGGGTCGAAAAATCCGTCTGCAAGATCTTTGTGATCACAGGAAATATCCGTGTGATCACAAATCGAGGAAATTCGGCGGAAATTTTCCGTCCCGACGAAAAACCCTTTAATCCGCCCCGCGTTCCGTGCCTATACCTGTCCTGATCGTATCAAAACGGGACAGTTTCATGAACATCCACGAGTATCAGGCGAAGGCGCTCCTTCGTTCCTACGGCGCCCCGGTGTCGGATGGCCGCGTGGTCCTGCGCGCCGAAGAGGCCAAGACCGCCGCGAGCGCGCTCGACGGGCCGCTCTGGGTCGTCAAGGCGCAGATCCACGCCGGCGGTCGCGGCAAGGGCAAGTTCAGGGAGGCCGGCGTCGGTGACGCGGGCGGTGTGCGCCTGGCGCGTTCCGTCGAGGAGGCCGCCGAAGAAGTGCGCCGGATGCTCGGGCGCACGCTTGTGACCAAGCAGACCGGCCCCGCCGGCAAGCAGGTCAACCGCATCTATATCGAGGATGGCTCTGACATCGAGCGCGAGCTTTATCTTGCGCTGCTGGTGGATCGTGGCACGAGCCGCATCAGCTTTGTCGCCTCGACCGAGGGCGGCATGGATATCGAGGAAGTGGCCGAAAAGACCCCCGAGAAGATCCTCAGCTTCTCGGTTGACCCGGCCACCGGCTATCAGCCCTTCCACGGCCGCCGCATCGCCTACAACCTCGGTCTCTCGGGCGCGCAGGTCAAGCAATGCGTGGCGCTGATGGGCACGCTCTACCACCTCTTTGTCGAGAAGGACGTCGAGATGCTGGAGATCAACCCGCTCATCGTCACCGACAAGGGCGATCTGAAATGCCTCGACGCCAAGATGAGCTTCGATTCCAATGCGATTTACCGCCATGCCGACATCGCGGAACTCCGTGACACGACCGAAGAGGACCCCAAGGAGCTTGAGGCGTCGAAATACGACCTCAACTATATCGCGCTCGACGGCGAGATCGGCTGCATGGTCAACGGCGCGGGTCTGGCGATGGCCACCATGGACATCATCAAGCTCTACGGCGCCGAGCCCGCCAACTTCCTCGACGTGGGCGGCGGGGCGACCAAGGAGAAGGTCACCGAGGCGTTCAAGATCATCACCTCCGATCCGCAGGTCAAGGGCATCCTGGTCAACATCTTCGGCGGCATCATGCGCTGCGACGTGATCGCCGAGGGCGTGATCGCCGCGGTCAAGGAGGTCGGCCTCAAGGTGCCGCTGGTGGTGCGTCTTGAAGGCACCAATGTCGAGAAGGGCAAGGAGATCATCTCCACCTCCGGCCTCGACGTGATCGCCGCCGACGACCTCAAGGACGGCGCGGAGAAGATCGTGAAGGCGGTGAAAGGATAAGACCATGGCAGTTCTCGTAAACGAAACCACCCGTGTGATCTGTCAGGGCCTCACCGGCTCGCAGGGCACGTTCCATTCCGAGCAGGCCATCGCCTATGGCACGAAAATGGTCGGCGGCGTGACCCCCGGCAAGGGTGGCACCACGCATCTCGACCTGCCGGTGTTCAACTCGGTGCACGAGGCGAAAGAGGCGACGCAGGCCAACGCCACCGTCATCTACGTCCCGCCCCCCTTCGCCGCGGATTCGATCCTCGAGGCGATCGACGCCGAAATGGAGCTGATCGTGTGCATCACCGAGGGCATCCCGGTGCTCGACATGATGCGCGTCAAGCGCGCGCTCATCGACAGCAAATCGGTGCTGATCGGCCCCAATTGCCCCGGCATCATCACGCCGGATGCCTGCAAGATCGGCATCATGCCCGGCCATATCCACAAGCGCGGCAGCGTCGGCGTGGTTTCGCGCTCGGGCACGCTGACCTACGAGGCGGTCAAGCAGACCACCGATGTGGGCCTCGGTCAGTCCACCTGCGTCGGCATCGGCGGCGACCCGATCAAGGGGACCGAGCATATCGACGTGCTGGAATGGTTCCTCGCCGATGACGAGACGCAGTCTATCATCATGATCGGCGAGATCGGCGGCTCTGCCGAGGAAGAGGCCGCACAGTTCCTCGCCGACGAGAAAAAGCGCGGCCGCTGGAAGCCGACCGCCGGCTTCATCGCTGGGCGCACCGCACCTCCGGGCCGCCGCATGGGACACGCGGGTGCCATCGTCGCGGGCGGCAAGGGCGGCGCCGAGGACAAGATAGAGGCGATGAAATCCGCCGGGATCACCGTCGCCGAAAGCCCCGCCAGCCTGGGCGAGGCCGTGCTCAAGGCGATCGGCTGACCATAGGGCCAAGAGGGGGCGGGCCAGGCCCGCCCCCGCTCACAATCCGGGGCCGCGCACCCTGCGGGAGGAAACCAGAGATGACCGACCAATCCCCCAACGACCAGTTCCACGCTTCTTCCTTCATGCAGGGGGCGAATGCCGAATATCTCGAGCAGCTATATGCCCGCTACGCCAACGATCCGGGCGCGGTCGATGAGGCGTGGCGCGGCTTCTTCGATCAGCTGGGCGATGCGCACGACGATGTGCGGCGCGAGGCTGAAGGTGCCTCCTGGGCGCGGTCCGACTGGCCGCCAGTGCCCTCGGACGATCTCACCGCCGCGCTTACCGGCGAATGGCCGGCCGAGCCGGAACTGAAAGGTGCCGGCAAGAAGATCGCCGAGAAAGCCGCCGAGAAGGGCGTCGAGGTTTCTGATGAGGCGATCAAGCGTGCGGTTCTGGATTCCGTACGCGCGCTCATGCTGATCCGCGCCTACCGCATTCGCGGCCATCTGATCGCCGATCTCGACCCGCTCGGCATGCGTGACAATACCTACCACGCCGAGCTGGACCCGAAATCCTTCGGCTTCACCGAGGCCGACATGGATCGCCCCATCTTCATCGACAATGTGCTCGGCCTCGAGATTGCCAGCCTGCGCGAGATCCTTGCCATCGTGCGCCGCACCTATTGCGGCACCTTCGCGCTGCAATACATGCACATTTCGGACCCCGATCAGGCCGCCTGGCTCAAGGAGCGGATCGAGGGCTATGACAAGGAAATCAGCTTTACCCGGCGCGGTCGCAAGGCGATCCTGAACAAGCTGGTGGAGGCCGAGGGCTTCGAGAAATATCTCCATGTCAAATACATGGGCACCAAGCGTTTCGGCCTCGATGGCGCCGAGAGCCTCATTCCCGCGATGGAGCAGGTCATCAAGCGCGGCGGGCAGCTTGGCGTGCAGGACATCGTCATCGGGATGCCGCATCGCGGGCGTCTCAACATCCTGGCCAATGTCATGGCCAAGCCCTATCGCGCCATCTTCAACGAGTTTCAGGGCGGCAGCTTCAAGCCCGAGGAAGTCGATGGCTCGGGTGATGTGAAATACCACCTCGGCGCGTCCTCGGACCGGGAATTCGACGGCAACAAGGTGCACCTGTCGCTGACCGCCAACCCCTCTCACCTCGAGGCGGTCAACCCGGTCGTCATCGGCAAGGTTCGCGCCAAGCAGGATCAGTTGAACGACACCGACCGCACCAAGGTTCTTCCGCTCCTGCTGCATGGAGACGCGGCATTTGCCGGTCAGGGCGTGGTGGCGGAATGTTTCGGGCTGTCGGGCCTCAAGGGGCACCGCACCGGCGGGACCATTCATATCGTGGTCAACAACCAGATCGGATTTACAACCGCGCCGCATTTCTCGCGCTCCTCGCCATATCCCACGGATATCGCGCTGATGGTCGAGGCGCCGATCTTTCACGTCAATGGCGACGATCCGGAGGCGGTGGTTCATGCTGCGCGTGTGGCAACCGAGTTCCGCCAGAAATTCCACAAGGACGTGGTGATCGACATGTTCTGCTATCGCCGCTTCGGTCATAATGAGGGGGATGAGCCGATGTTCACCAACCCCTTGATGTACAAGAAGATCAAGCAGCACAAGACGACACTCGCCCTCTATACCGACCGGCTTGTCAAGGACGGCCTTATACCCGAGGGCGAGGTCGAGGACATGAAGGCGGCCTTTCAGGCGCATCTCGCCGAAGAGTTCGAGGCGGGCAAGGACTATCGCCCGAACAAGGCCGACTGGCTCGATGGCAAATGGTCCACGCTCAACCCGCACAAGGGCAAGTATGAGCGTGGCGAAACCTCGATTTCGCCCGAGACCATGACCGAGACCGGCGCGGCGCTCACCCGCGTTCCCGAGGGCGTCACCGTTCACAAGACGCTCGACCGGCTGCTCGAGGCCAAGCGCCAGATGTTCGAAACGGGCGAGGGTTTTGACTGGGCCACGGCCGAGGCGCTGGCCTTCGGCTCGCTCCTGGTCGAAGGCTACCGGGTGCGCCTCTCGGGGCAGGACAGCTCGCGCGGCACATTCAGTCAGCGCCATTCCGCATTCACCGATCAGGAGACCGAAGAGCGGTATTACCCGCTCAACAATATCCGCGAGGGTCAGGCGCAATATGAGGTCATTGATTCGATGCTCTCGGAATATGCCGTGCTCGGGTTCGAATACGGCTACAGCCTTGCCGAACCCAGGGCGCTCACCGTCTGGGAGGCGCAGTTCGGCGATTTCGCCAACGGCGCGCAGATCATGTTCGATCAGTTCATCTCCTCTGGTGAGAGCAAATGGCTGCGCATGTCGGGCCTCGTCTGCCTGCTGCCGCATGGCTACGAGGGGCAGGGGCCGGAACACTCCTCGGCGCGGCTGGAACGGTTCCTGACGATGTGCGGCGGCGACAACTGGATCGTGGCGAACTGCACCACGCCCGCCAACTATTTCCACATCCTGCGCCGCCAGCTCTACCGCACCTTCCGCAAGCCGCTCATCCTGATGACGCCGAAATCGCTCCTGCGCCACAAGCTCGCGGTCTCGAAAGCCGAGAATTTCACCACCGGCTCTTCCTTCCACCGGGTGCTTTGGGACGATGCGCAATACGGGCTGTCGGAAACGAAGCTCGTGGCCGACAAGAAGATCCGCCGCGTCGTCATGTGCTCCGGCAAGGTCTATTACGACCTGCTCGAGGAACGCGACAAGCGCGGGATCGACGATGTCTATCTCCTGCGTCTCGAACAGTTCTACCCGTTCCCGGCCATGTCCATGGTCAAGGAGCTGGAGCGGTTCAAGGGCGCGGAAATGGTCTGGTGTCAGGAAGAACCCAAGAATCAGGGCGCGTGGTCCTTCATCGAGCCGAATATCGAATGGGTGCTGACCCGCATCGACGCCAAACACAAGCGCCCGGTCTATGCCGGCCGCCCCGCTTCCGCCTCGCCCGCCACCGGCCTCGCCAGGCAGCACAAGGAACAACAAGAGGCGCTGGTCGATGCCGCGCTGACCATCGAAGGGAATAAGTGATGAGCACCGAAGTCCGCGTCCCCACCCTTGGCGAATCCGTCACCGAGGCCACCGTCGCCACCTGGTTCAAGAAGGTGGGCGACACGGTCGAGGCCGACGAGATGCTGTGCGAACTGGAAACAGACAAGGTGACTGTGGAGGTCCCCGCCCCCGTCGGCGGAACCCTGGGCGAGATTGTCGCACAGGAGGGCGAGACGGTCGGCGTCGATGCGCTCCTCGCCACCATTACAGCAGGAGAGGGCAAGGCTGCCGCCCCCAAGGAAGAGAAAAAGGCCGAGGCCGAGGCCCCGACTCCGACCGCGAAAGACGGCGGCGGCAACGGCGAGGCCATCGACGTCATGGTGCCAACCCTGGGCGAGAGCGTGACCGAGGCCACCGTTTCCACCTGGTTCAAGAAGGCAGGCGACCAGGTCAGCGCGGATGAGATGCTGTGCGAGCTTGAGACCGACAAGGTCTCGGTCGAGGTGCCCGCCCCCGCCTCGGGCACCCTGACGGAGATCCTCGCAGCCGAGGGCGAGACGGTGCAGGCCGGCGGCAAGCTGGCGCTGATGTCCTCGGGCGAGGGTGCCGCAAGCCCGGCCAAGTCCGAAGACGCCCCGGCGCAGGACAGCACGGCGAAACCCTCCGGCAAGGATGTCGAGGATGCCCCCTCGGCCAAGAAGGCCATGGCCGAAAAAGGCGTCAGCCGCGATCAGGTGCAGGGCTCGGGCCGCGATGGCCGCGTGATGAAAGAGGACGTGGCCAAGGCAGGATCGGCCCCGAAACCCGCCGCCGCGCCCGCCCCGGCGGCACAGGCCCCCCGCGCCCCCTCCCCGGCCGAAGACGCCGCCCGCGAGGAGCGGGTCAGGATGACGAGGCTAAGGCAGACCATCGCCCGCCGCCTCAAGGACGCGCAGAACACCGCCGCCATGCTCACCACCTATAACGAGGTTGACATGACCGCGGTGATGGCGCTGCGCAATGAATACAAGGACGAGTTCAACAAGAAACACGGCGTGAAACTGGGCTTCATGTCCTTCTTCACCAAGGCCTGCTGTCATGCCCTGAATGAGGTGCCCGAGGTCAACGCCGAGATCGACGGAACCGATGTCGTCTACAAGAATTTCGTCCATATGGGCATCGCCACCGGCACGCCCACGGGTCTTGTCGTGCCGGTCATCCGCGACGCCGACGCGATGAGCTTTGCCGCCATTGAGAAGGCCATCGCCGAAAAAGGCGCCCGCGCCCGCGACGGCAAGCTCTCCATGGCCGAAATGCAGGGCGGCACGTTTACCATCTCCAACGGCGGCGTCTACGGCTCGCTGATGTCCTCGCCGATCCTCAACCCGCCGCAATCGGGCATTCTGGGTATGCACAAGATCCAGGACCGGCCCATGGTGGTGAATGGCGAGATCGTCGCGCGCCCGATGATGTATCTCGCGCTCAGCTACGATCACCGCGTCGTCGACGGCAAGGGCGCAGTGACGTTCCTCGTGCGCGTGAAAGAGGCGCTGGAGGATCCCCGGCGGTTGCTGATGGATTTGTGAGCCGATGGCTGGAGACACGGGCCTGAAACCGGGCGATGTTCATTGGGTGGTGGGCGTCAAGGACGCCTACCGTGCTGCCACCGGCAAGGTGAGCTTTAATTCAACCGAGGCACGCCGCTGGTTAACAGCGCAAGGCTTCACCGTTTACAAGCTATCAGCCCCGGTGGGCACCCTCTCGATCGCGAAAGAAGAGCCATGACCCCCGAACTCACCGCCCTCACCCTCGCGGCACTCCTGCAAGCCGTACAATTCCTGCTCTATGCCATCCCGGCCAACTTTGAGCTTGGCCCCGGCTACACCATGTCGGCCCGCGACCGCGAGCCGTCAAAACAGATGTCCGAGCGCACCGCCCGCCTCGGCCGCGCACTCGACAATCACTTCGATGGGCTCATCCTCTTTACCATCGCCGTGATCGTGGTCACCTTTATGAAGATCACCTCGCCCCTCACCGCCGCCTGCGCCTTCACCTATCTCGGCGCGCGTGTGCTCTACATTCCCGCCTATGCCTTTGGCCTGCGCCCGTGGCGCTCGCTCATCTGGGCCGTGGGGTTTCTCGCCACCGTGCTCATGCTTCTGTCGGTGCTCTTCTGATGCTTCATCTTGCCGGAAATATCCCGGGGGAGTCGCGCCTGCGCGACGGGGGCAGCGCCCCCACACTCCACTCAAACGAAAGGATCCCGACCCATGGCTTCATATGACGTGATCATCATCGGCGCCGGCCCCGGCGGCTATGTCTGCGCCATTCGCTGCGCCCAACTGGGCCTCAAGACCGCCGTGGTCGAGGGGCGCGAGACGCTGGGCGGCACCTGCCTCAATGTCGGCTGCATCCCCTCCAAGGCGCTCTTGCACGCCAGCCACATGCTCCACGAGGCCGAGCACAATTTCGCCAATATGGGCCTCAAGGGCAAGTCCCCCTCGGTCGATTGGAGCCAGATGCTCGCCTACAAGGATGATGTCATCGGGCAGAACACCAAGGGCATCGAATTTCTTTTCAAGAAGAACAAGATAGACTGGATCAAGGGCTGGGCGACGATCCCGGGTGCGGGCAAGGTGAAGGTCGGCGACGACACCCATGAGGCCAAGAATATAGTTATCGCCTCCGGCTCCGGGCCCTCAAGCCTTCCCGGCGTCGAGGTCGATGAAAAGGTCGTCGTCACCTCCACCGGCGCGCTTGAATTGCCGAAGATCCCCAGGACCATGGTGGTGATCGGCGGCGGTGTCATCGGGCTGGAGCTTGGCTCGGTCTATGCCCGTCTTGGCACACAGGTGACGGTGGTGGAATATCTCGACGCGATCACCCCCGGCATGGATGGAGAGGTGCAAAAGAACTTTCAGAAAATTCTCAAGAAACAAGGGCTTGAATTCGTCATGGGCGCCGCGGTCCAATCGGTCGAGACGCTCAAGACCAAGGCCAAGGTCAATTACAGGTTGCGCAAGGATGACAGCGACCACCAGATCGACGCCGACGTGGTGCTGGTGGCGACGGGCCGTCGCCCCTTCATCGAGGGGCTGGGCCTCGATTCGCTGGGGCTGAAGATGACCGAGCGCGGGCAGATCGCCGTGGACCGCGACTGGCAGACCTCGGTCAAGGGCATCCATGCCATTGGCGACGTGACCCCCGGCCCGATGCTGGCCCACAAGGCCGAAGACGAGGGCATGGCCGTGGCCGAGGTGCTCGCGGGCAAGCATGGCCATGTGAATTACGGCGTCATTCCCGGCGTGATCTACACCCACCCCGAGGTCGCCAGCGTCGGCGAGACCGAGGAAAGCCTGAAGGATCAGGGGCGTGCCTACAAGGTGGGCAAGTTCTCCTTCATGGGGAACGGGCGCGCCAAGGCGGTCTTTGCAGGTGAGGGTTTCGTCAAGATCCTCGCCGACGAACAGACCGATCGAATCCTCGGCTGTCATATCATCGGCCCCGCGGCGGGGGAGCTCATCCACGAGGTCTGCGTGGCGATGGAATTTGGCGCCGCGGCCGAGGATCTCGCGCTCACCTGTCATGCGCATCCGACCTTCTCCGAGGCGGTGCGCGAGGCGGCGCTGGCCTGCGGCGACGGGGCCATTCACGCCTGAGCGGGGCCGGGGGATGCCTCGCGTCTCGGTCATCATCCCGGCTTTCGGCGCGCGCGACACGCTGCCCGACGCGCTGGCATCGGTCGCGTCCGCCGGTCTGCCACCTGCCGAGATCGAGGTCGTCCTCGCCCCCGATGACGGCGACGATTATGCGGGTCTGCCGGATTTCGGTCTGCGGCTAGTGCGCTGCGCCGCGCACCATGTGGCAAGCGGGGCGGGGGCCGCGCGCAACCGGGCGCTGGCGCGGGCGCGCGGGCGGATCGTGGCCTTTCTCGATGCCGACGACACATGGGAGGCCGGCTATCTGGCGGCGCTCGTGCCTCTGGCGCAGGCGCATGGCGTGGCCTTCGGGCGCACGCGGGTGCTTGACGGGGATCGCGCGCTGATGGAACTCCCCGCGCCCGGGCGCAGGCAGCTGACGATCGCCGATCTTGGCAGCGGGGCAAGTTTTCACCCGGTCATGGCGCGCTCGCTCGCCGGACCGTTTCGCAGCCTGCCCGCGCAGGATGTCTTTCATGCCGCCGAGGCATTGTCGGCGGCGGGGGGCGCGGCGCCGCTGGGGTCCACGCATTACAACCTCCACCTCCATCCCGGCAGCGCCACGGCGGATCGCGGCTTTGCGCTGCGCGTCCAAGCCGCCTATGCGCGGATCCTGCGCGAGATCGAGACCGGGCGCACCAGGCTGCGCCCCGAGGATCGGTGCGCGGCGCGATCGGCGTTTCAGGCCAGGGCGCGGCTGAACCGGACCTATATGCGCCAGGGAGGAACGATGCCGTTCTACCAATATCTCCATCGCCAGGGGCTCGCTGACTGAGCCAGTCCCGCGAGGCCCGGTCGCTCTGTCCGCTGTCTTGCTAATCGTTCAGGCTACCCCCTCATCGGGCTGAATCAAGGCAAGATCGCCCGCCGCTTCGAGCCGGCGCACGGCGTTGACCACCTCGGTCTGCGCCGCCTCGGCGTCGCGCGGGCGCGCACGGTCGCGCGCGGCGATTTCTTCGCGCAAGGTCTCGGCCATGCGTTTGGGCATATTATCCAGCAGAAATTCGGCGACCGGGGCCAGATCCCCCGCCTGCGCGCCGGCAAGCGCGGTGACCAGGACCGCCTGATCCACCTCGCGCAGGACGCGCGGCACGTCGGTGGGCTTGAGCCGCTCGGGCAGGTGAACGAAGGTGAATATCGCCCGCCGGACCAGCGCCGCAAAGTCCTGGTCGGTTTCTTCCAGCCCTTCGAGAACCTCGTCGCGGATCGCCGCCGCCGAATAATTGAGGATGGCACCGACCCGCGCAACCGCGCCCTCGGCAAAGGCGGTCTCGGGCGCCTCCTGCAACTGCGCGGCAAGCGCGAGACCGATCCGGTCCACCGCCTCCGGGCTGACCGACCCGGTCTGCGAGATCGCATAGGCGATGCGGCGCGCCACCGGCCCCGGCAGAAGCCCCAGCAACTCGGCCGCGCGGGCCACGTCGAGCTTGGAGAGCATCACCGCGGCCACCTCGGCGCTTTCGCCCTCGATGATCGGCACGAGCGCCGCCGGATCGGCGCGGCGCACAAGCTCCCACGGGTCGCCATATTGCCGCACACCCGCCTCCTTGCGCAGGCGCGCGGCGGTTTGCGCGCTGATCCGGCCATCGAGCGCGTTGATCGCCCCCGCCACACCCCGCGGAAAGGTCAGCCCCATCCCTTCGAGCTCTTGCGCGAATTCGGCCACCACTTCTGCCAGGGTGCTGCGATCCACATAGCGCATGGATCCCATCTGGGTGGTCAATCGCGCCTGCAACCCCTCGGGCAATTCGGTGAGCGGCACCTCTGCCCCCTCGTTCATCAGAAAGCGCACGATGATCGCCGCCTTCTGGGCGCGGCTGAGATGCGCGGCCGCCCCCTGCCTTGAGGGTGGCTCGATCCGTGCCGGTGGTGCGCCCATGCTCTGCCCGTTCCTCTTGAGTCGTCCGCAAACGACCCTGGACCGGCAGCAATGAACAAAGCCTTAAAGCGGCCCCGGTTTTCGCTTGCCCGGAATGGCTCCGGGGGCGTGGCCGCCCCCCGCATGGGCATGAGGCGCCTCAGCCCTCCTGCTCGGCGAGCCATCGCTCGGCGTCGAGCGCGGCCATGCAGCCCATTCCGGCGCTGGTCACCGCCTGCCGATAGACATGATCGGTCAGATCGCCCGCCGCGAACAGCCCCGGCACCGAAGTGCGTGTGCTGCCCGGTTCGACCTTGACATAATCGCCGTGATGCATCTCGACCTTGCCTTTCACCAGCTCGCTCGCAGGCGCGTGGCCGATGGCGATGAACACGCCCCTGCAGGGGATTTCGGTGATCTCGCCGGTCTTTACATGGCGCACACGCACGCCCTCGACGCCTTTGGGGTTGTCGGTGCCCGTGACATCGTCGAGCGTGTGAAACCAGAGCGTCTCGATCTTGGGGTTCTTGAACAGCCGGTCCTGAAGGATCTTCTCGGCGCGCAGTTCGTCGCGGCGATGGATCAGCGTCACCTTGGAGGCGAAATTGGTCAGGAACAACGCTTCCTCGACTGCGGTGTTGCCGCCGCCGATCACGGCGATCTCCTGCCCGCGATAGAAAAACCCGTCACAGGTGGCACAGGCCGAGACGCCAAAGCCCTTGAACGCCTCTTCCGAGGGCAGGCCCAGCCACTTGGCGCGCGCGCCGGTGGCGAGGATCACGGCATCCGCCGTGTAGGTCGCGCCGCTGTCGCCACGGGCGACAAAGGGGCGGGGTGCCACGTCAAGCCCGGTGATGATGTCGCCCACGATCTCGCAGCCCATGGCGCGGGCATGGGCCTCCATCCGCACCATCAGGTCGGGCCCCTGGACCTCGGTATCGCCGGGCCAGTTCTCGACCTCGGTGGTGGTGGTGAGCTGCCCGCCCGGCTCGATCCCCTGCACCAGGACGGGCGAGAGCATGGCGCGCGCGGCATAGATCCCGGCGGTGTAACCGGCAGGGCCGGAGCCAATGATGAGGCAGCGGGTGTGGCGGGTATCGGACATGGGGGGCCTTTCGTTGAGCGGCATTTCGGGCCGAGATATAACGGCGGCGCGGGCGGCATGTAACCCCCGGCATCGGCGAGGCTTGCGGAAACGATATTGCGCGATGGCGAAATATTATTGCGCACAAGGATGCTGCTGCTATAACATCCGCGAAAACACCAGGGGGTGACGATGGCGGGTGCCCGTCTCGATCCGATCGACCGCAAGATTCTGGCCGAATTGCAGGCCGATGGACGCATGACCAATGTGGAACTGGCCCGGCGCGCCGGCATCTCCGCGCCGCCCTGTCTGCGGCGGGTGCGCGCGCTCGAGGAGCAGGGGTTCATCCGCGGCTATCATGCCGATATCGACCCGCGCGCACTTGGTTTCGAGGTGCAGGTATTTGCCATGGTGGGCTTGCAGAGCCAGGCCGAGGCGGATCTCTCGGCCTTCGAGGCGCGCTGCCGGGCCTGGCCGCTGGTGCGCGAATGTCACATGCTCAACGGCGAGGTGGATTTCATCCTCAAATGCGTCGCCCCCGATCTCTCGACCTTTCAGCGCTTCCTGACCGGGGAACTGACGGCGGCCGACAATGTGGCCAGCGTCAAGACCTCGCTGGTCATTCGCGGCGCCAAGGACGAGCCGGGCGTGCCGTTCGACATCCTCGAGGCGCGGCTCGATCAGCCCGCCTGAGCGGCGCGCTCAGAGCAGATCGACCAGTTCGGGTGCGTCGAGCGGCAGGCGCATCTGCGCGAGCGGGCCGAAGTCCTGCGGCGCGGCGACATGGGGAAAGGCGCTCATCACCTGCCGGAGCAGGGCCGGATCAAGTGACCTCTCAAAGCCCGCGCCGGGGTGAAAGCTCTCGCTCGCGATCCCGTTGACGGTGATCACGGCGTGGCGCCGCAGTGCAAGGTGATAGAGCGTCACCGGCTGGCGCGGCGTGAGGCGAAAGGCGGTCATTCCGTCGGTGAAGGCACGGGCGGGGGTGAGCACCTGCTCTGCCCCGATGCGCGCGCGCAGGCAGCGCGGACGCGCCATCAACCGCCCGCCCGGCCCCATCATCAGATCGGCAAAGGGCCGCCCCACCCCGAACGCATCCGCCATGATCCGGGTGAGCGGCGCGGGCGCATCCATTCCGGGGCGCAGAGTGGTCCAGCCGACTCAGACCACCGGCAGCGCGCCCTGGTCTTGGGTGGAAACGGTATCGCCAGGCAGAAGGTCCTCGACGGCGACCGGGCCGCCCGGAGTCTCGATCAACGCGCCGCGCACAAAGCCGCCATGCGCTGCTTCGAGCAACGGCAGCGCGGGCAGGGCGCGCTCTGCTTCGTTGCACTTCCCGCCGGGGTCGAACCAGAGACAGCCGTAGCGGCGCGTCGCAGGATTGTCGCGGCGCAGATCAAATGCACGCGGAGAGGGGACCCCAAGGCGGGGAATGGTCATGCTCTTTACCTCAAATTCCGGCGGGCCGGTTTCGCGATGCCGCCGCGACCGCGATCGCTGGCAGATTCCAACACCTTGTCGTGACCGGCAATTCGGGCAAATTCGGCCCGCTTTCAAAGAATTTCCAAGGCATTGTCGCCGCCCTTGCATCAAGGCGGCGGGTCACTTCCAGATTGTTGACGGGCGCGCGCCGTTGTCAAAAGTCGAGATTGGCAACGTTAAGCGCGTTGTCCTGAATGAACTCGCGCCGCGGCTCGACCACATCGCCCATGAGTTTGGTGAAAAGGTCATCCGCCTCGGCCACGTCGTCGATCCTGACCTGCAACAGCGTGCGCGCCTCGGGGTCGAGCGTCGTCTCCCAGAGCTGACCGGGGTTCATCTCGCCAAGGCCCTTGTAGCGTTGCAGCGTCAGCCCTTTTTCGCCCTCTTTCAGAATCGCGTCGAACAGGTCGAGCGGGCCGTGGATCGGCTGGCTCCGGTCCTTGCGGACAAGCGTGGCAGGCGTGGCATAGATCTCGCGCAGCGTCGCGGTCATCTGCGCCATGCGCCGCGCCTCGCCGCCGCGCAGAACCGGGCCGTCGAGCACGCGCGCCTCTTCGACACCGCGCACCATGCGGCTCAGGCGCAGCCCGTGATCCTGTGTCGGGCGGCCCTGCCAACCGCGTTCGTATTCGTTCGAGATGAGATCGAGCCTTGCTGCCACGGTATCGGCCACGCCTTGCAGATCGCCATCGACACGCCCCGGCAGGAACGCCTCGGCAATCGCTGCCTGTTCGAGGATGTTGCGGGGGTAATGCGTCGGGAACGCCTCCAGTATCCGGCGTGCCTGCCGCGCCTCCTCGACCACGCGGACAAGATCCGGCCCGGCGATTTCCTCGCCCGAGCCAAGCCGCAGCGCGGCATCGGTGGTGCCTTGTGCGATCAGGTAATCCTCAAGCGCCGGTTTGTCCTTGAGATAGACCTCGGACTTGCCGCGCGCGACCTTGAAAAGCGGCGGTTGCGCGATGTAGAGATAGCCGCCCTCGATCAGTTCGGGCATCTGCCGGTAGAAGAAGGTGAGCAGGAGCGTGCGGATATGCGCGCCGTCCACATCGGCATCGGTCATCAGCACGATCTTGTGATAGCGCAGTTTCGAGATGTCGAACTCGTCCCGGCCTATCCCCGTGCCGAGCGCCATGACCAGGTTGCCGATTTCCTGGCTCGACAGCATCCGGTCAAAGCGCGCCCGCTCGACATTGAGGATCTTGCCCTTGAGCGGCAGGATCGCCTGCGTGCCCCGGTCGCGCCCGGTCTGGGCAGAGCCGCCGGCGCTGTCCCCCTCGACGATGAAAAGCTCGGTCCTGGACGGATCCTTGCTTGAGCAATCCTTGAGCTTGCCGGCAAGGAAATTCACATCCATCGGGTTCTTGCGCCGGGTGAGGTCGCGCGCCTTGCGCGCCGCCTCGCGCGCGTGCGCGGCCTCGATGATCTTGGTCACCACGATCTTGGCGATCTGGGGATTTTCCTCGAACCATTCGGCGAGCTTCTCGCCCACCAGCCCCTCGACGGCGGGCCGCACCTCGGAGCTCACCAGCTTGTCCTTGGTCTGGGAGGAGAATTTCGGATCGGGCACCTTGACCGAGAGCACACAGGTCAGCCCCTCGCGCGCGTCATCGCCGGTAAAGCTGACCTTTTCCTTTCTGGCGATGCCTGTGGTCTGGGCGTAATTGTTGATGGTCCGGGTCAGCGCGCCGCGAAACGCCGCCAGATGGGTGCCCCCGTCGCGCTGTGGGATGTTGTTGGTAAAGGGCAGTACCGTCTCGTGATAGCTGTCGTTCCACCACATCGCCACCTCGATGCCGATCTCGTCGCGCTCGCCGGTGATGAAGATCGGTTCCGGCATGGCGGGGGATTTGTGGCGGTCAAGGTATTTGACGAATTCCTTGACGCCGCCCTCGTAGAACAGCTCCGACTTGAGCGGCTCGGCGGGCCGCTCATCACGCAGGATGATGCGCACGCCGGAGTTGAGAAAGGCCAGTTCGCGCAGGCGTTTCTCCAGCGTCTCGAAGCTGTATTCGAGGTTCGAGAAGGTTTCGAGCGAGGCGAGAAAGCGCACCTCGGTGCCCTTGCGCCCGTTCGCATCGCCCACCACGCGCAGCGGCTCGACGGTAAAGCCGCCCTCGAACCGGGCGTAATGCTCCTTTCCGCCCCGCCAGATGCGCAGTTCCAGCCATTCCGACAGCGCGTTGACCACCGACACCCCGACCCCGTGCAATCCGCCCGAGACCTTGTAGGAATTGCTGTCGAATTTGCCGCCTGCGTGCAGGTGGGTCATGATGACCTCGGCGGCCGAGACGCCTTCGCCCTCGTGGATATCGACGGGGATGCCGCGGCCATTGTCGCTCACTGAGACGCTGGAATCTGCGTGGATCGTGACGTTGACGGAATCGGCATGACCGGCCAGTGCCTCGTCGATGCCGTTATCGACGACCTCGTAAACCATGTGATGCAGACCCGAGCCATCGTCGGTGTCGCCGATATACATGCCGGGGCGCTTGCGGACGGCCTCCAACCCCTTGAGAACCTTGATGGAATCGGCGCCATATTCCTCTGGCACGCGGGCGGGTTCGGACATGCGGATTTTCCTTCGGATTTTTGTGAACTTTATACGAAGTCTGGGGGGGAATGTCACGGCCCTCCCCCATATTTTGCGTGTATTCCGCACTCAGATGAAGGGGATGACGAGACCGACAAGAATGAGCAGCCCGCCGGAGGCCCGGTTCATCCGCGCGATGGCCGCCGGGCTTCGCAAAAGCCTGCGCGCCCGGTCGAGAAACAGCGCGAGCGCGAGGTTGCCCAGCATCGGCACCACGGCCGAAACCGCGAGAATGGCGGCGATGTCGCGGGCCGTGACCGTCGAGAGATCGAAGAAGCCGGGCAGGAAACCCATGTAGAAGAGAATTGCCTTGGGATTGCCGATCACCGCCGCGACCCCCACGGAAAACCCGGCCCAGATGCCGGGCCGCGTCAGGCGGCTGTCGGCGCCGGGCACCCGCGCCGGGGCGCGGATGAGCAAGAGGCCCATGGCGATGAACACCCCCGCCGCGATCCAGCGCAGGATTTCCAGGGTATCGCCCCAGGCCGACAGGACCCAGGCAAGGCCAAGGATCGCGCAAAGCGGCCACATCAGATCGCCCAGGGCCACACCCACCGCCAGCGGCCACGCCCCGCGCATCCCACCCGAGAGCGCGCGCGCCGTCAACGCCACCCAGACCGGACCGGGCACCGCCCATAGCCCCGCCATGGCCGCCGCGTAAAGCGTCAGTTGCCAGACCGTCACCGTCATTCGTTTTCCCTGATGATACGGCTCAGGCCGCCGCTTTCGACCACTTCCACATGCTGCGCGCGCGCGCCCAGTTCCGCGAACAGATCCGGCTCAGTGCCGGTCATCCACGCCTGAGCGCCCAGGGCGCAGATTTCCTCATAAAGTGCGGCGCGGCGGCTGGCGTCAAGATGCGCCGCCACCTCATCGAGCAGAAGGATCGGCGGCGCGCCGAAATCGCGCGCAAGTGCGCGGGCATTGGCAAGGATGAGCGACACCAGAAGCGCCTTCTGCTCGCCGGTCGAACAGTCTGCGGCGGGCACCCCCTTGGCGGCATAGACCCCGTAGAGATCGGCCCGATGCGGCCCGACCAGCGTGCGCCCGGCGGCGCGGTCGCGGAACCGGCTTTCGGCCAGCGCCTCGCGCAGATCCCCTGCCGTTTCGGGCATCGCGCCCCCGGTCCGGGTCAGTTCCAGTTCGGCGGTGGGAAAGGCCGTCGCGGCCTGCATCTGCGCGCCGGTGATGAGGGCGAGCGCGTGCTGCCGGTTGGCGTGGATTTCCGCGCCCGCCTCGGCCATCTGCCGCTCCAGCGCCAGATACCAGTGCGCATCGCTGACCTGATCCCTGAGCAGGCGGTTGCGCTCGCGCATGGCCTTTTCATAGGTCAGAACCGCCTCGGCATGGGCGGGCAGAAAGCTCATGGTCACGCGGTCGAGAAACCGCCTGCGCCCCTCGGCCCCCTCGATCCAGAGCCGGTCCATCGCCGGGACAAGCCACAGCACGCGGGCAATGCGGCCAAGCGCCAGCTGGCTTGTGGCCTTGTCGTCGATGCGCACCTGCCGTGCGCTCCCGTCCGCGGACCAGATCGCAACCTCGTGCACCTGGTGATGCACATGCAAGACCGCGGTGATCTTCCATCCCAGGGCCTCGGGCCGCCGCGCCATGTCCTGCGCCGCCGCGCGCCGCAACCCGCGACCGGGCGACAAAAGCGATACGGCCTCGATGAGATTGGTCTTGCCCGCCCCGTTCGGCCCATGAATCGCCACGGGCCGCGCGTCAAGCGCCAGTCGAGCCGATTTGTGCGACCGGAAATGCGAGAGGGCAAGCGCGGAAAGATAGAGGGCCATGCCCCGAGGCCTAGCGCGCCCGCAGCCGCTTTGCCAGTCGTCACGATGCCCGAACGGCATTTCACATTCGGCGCGTTGTGCTATGCAGGCTCGGGGATCAGGGACCGCGCGCCGGCTTGCCGACCGGGGCCGGGCGGCCTTGAAAAGCCGATGACATCAACAGCCGCGAACCGGCCGGGACCGGAAGAAAGGAGCCGAATGAAACTGCTCAGAGTTGGCGCGCAGGGCGCCGAGCGCCCCGCGATCCTCGATGCCGCGGGACGGGTGCGCGACCTGTCGGGACAGGTGCCGGATTTCGCCGGCGAGGGCGTCGCCTGTGCCGCGCTCGAGCGCATCGCCGCGCTCGACCCCGAGAGCCTGCCGGTGATCGAGGCGCCGGGCCGGATCGGCCCTTGCCTCGGCTGGGTGCCAAATTTCATCTGTGTCGGGCTGAACTATGCAAAACACGCCGCCGAGACCGGGGCCACCCCCCCTGATGAGCCGATCCTGTTTTCCAAGACCACAAGCTGTGTCTCGGGGCCGAACGATCCGGTGATCGTCCCGCGCAACTCGGTCAAGACCGATTGGGAGGTCGAGCTTGGCGTGATCATCGGGCGCGACACGCTCTATGTCTCCGAGGCCGACGCGCTCGACCATGTGGCGGGCTACTGCGTGGTCAACGACGTATCCGAACGCGCCTTCCAGGCCGAGCGCGGCGGGCAGTGGATAAAGGGTAAATCCGCCCCCAGCTTTGGCCCGATCGGCCCGTGGCTGGTGACCGCCGACGAGGTGCCCGACCCGCAGGCCCTCGATCTGAGCCTCACGCTCAACGGCGAGACGATGCAGGCATCCAATACCGATGATATGATCTTTGGCGTGCGCGAGATCGTGTCCTATGTCAGCCAGTTCATGATGCTGCGCGCGGGCGACATCATCGCCACCGGCACGCCTTCGGGTGTCGGGCTGGGAATGAAGCCGCAGCGATTCCTGCGGCCCGGCGACGTGATGGAGCTGACCGTCGAGGGGCTTGGCCACCAGCGTCAGGTGGTCGTCGCCGCCGAGTGACCTGACGAACGACCGCCGCGCATGACGATACGATGCGCGGCGGGCGCGGGCGCACGCACGAAGCCGGGAATGTTGGGGGTGCGCCCGAACGGAACTTCGCTCTGGGAGTTCGGGCTTTCTCATGCTTTCATCGGGCGAGGAGGATGTTCCGTTGTTCAGCTTCGGTGACATGATGCAAGAGGCGGTCGGCCTGATCCTGCGATGGGATCGGGATCTGGCCGAGGTCGTCATCCTGTCGCTTCGGGTGACGCTTTCGGCGGTGGCGCTGGCCTGTCTCATCGGTTTTCCGCTTGGTGCGCTTGTGGGCGCCTTGCGCTTTCCGGGGCGGGGTGTGGCGGCGGTGATGCTCAACGCCCTGATGGGGCTGCCGCCGGTGGTGGTGGGGCTGTTCGTCTATCTCATGCTCTCGGCTTCGGGGCCTCTGGGCGTGCTGGCGCTGCTCTATACGCCCGCGGCGATGATCATTGCGCAGACGATCCTAGTGACGCCCATCGTGGCCGCGCTCACGAAACAGGCGGTCGAGGATCTGCACCGCGAATATGCCGAACAGTTCGCGTCCTTCGGCGTCAGCGCGCGGGCACGGGTGGCGGCGCTTTTGTGGGATGCGCGCTACGGCCTTCTTACCGTGGCGCTGGCGGGGTTTGGCCGCGCGGTGGCCGAGGTGGGGGCGGTGATGATCGTGGGCGGCAACATCAACCATGTCACCCGCGTGATGACCACGACCATAGCGCTCGAGACCTCCCGCGGCAATCTGCAACTGGCGCTGGCGCTTGGGGTGATCCTGCTGGGCCTCGCCGTGATGGTCAATGCGGGGGCGATGGCGCTTCGCGCCTCGGTGGCGAGGGGAGCCTATGCGTGACACGGTGAAGGAGCCCCCGCAAGGCTGCGCCGCGCCGATCCTGACGGTGCGGGGGCTGGGATTTGTCGCGGAGGGGCAGACATTGCTTCGCGGGATCGACCTTGAGATTGCGCGCGGGCGGCGCACGCTGATCATGGGGGCGAACGGCGCGGGCAAGAGCCTTCTGCTGCGGTTGCTGCACGGGCTGTTGCCGCCTTGCTCGGGGGCGGTGCTCTGGCATGGCGAGCGGCCCGCGAGGCGCGCGCAGGCGATGGTGTTTCAGCGCCCGGTGATGCTGCGCCGCTCGGTGATCGCAAATCTGCGCTTTGCGCTCAGGGTGCAGGGACTGGGCTGGCGGGCGCGCGAGGCGCGGGCGCGCGAGGCGCTGGAGACGGCGCATCTGACCGACAAGGCGCGACAGCCCGCGCGGCTTCTGTCGGGAGGCGAGCAGCAGCGGCTGGCGGTGGCGCGCGCGCTCGTGTGCGACCCCGAGGTGCTGTTTCTCGATGAGCCGACATCGAGCCTCGATCCCGCGTCGACACAGATGATCGAGACCCTCGTGAACGCGGCGCACGCGCGCGGCGTCACGGTGGTCATGGTCACGCATGACCGGGGGCAGGCGCGCCGCATGGGCGATGCGGTGATCTTTCTGCACGCCGGCCGCGTGGCCGAGGCGGGGCCGCGCGATCAGGTGCTGGACGCGCCCCGCTCCGAGGCGGCGCAGGCCTGGATGGCCGGGCGGCTCTATACATGCATGGACGTCTGACACTCGAAAGGAGAAACAAGATGCTGCGACGTCACCTGATTTCACTTGCCCTCGGGGCCGCGCTTGCGCTTGGGGCCGGGACGGTTCTGGCGCAGGAGTTCGTTCTGGTGCAATCCACCACCTCGACGCAGAATTCCGGCCTGTTCGATCATATCCTCCCGATCTTTCAGGCAAAGACCGGGATCGAGGTGCGGGTGGTCGCGGTCGGCACGGGGCAGGCGATCCGGAATGCCGCGAATGGCGATGGCGATGTGCTGTTCGTCCATGACAAGGCGGCGGAGGAGAATTTCGTGGCCGAGGGGCACGGCGTTGCCCGCGCCGATGTGATGTATAACGATTTCGTCATCGTCGGCCCCGCGGGTGATCCTGCCGGGGTGGCGGGGATGACGGATGTGGTCACGGCGCTCGGCAAGTTCGCCGAGGCGCAAGCGCCCTTTGCCTCGCGCGGGGATGACAGCGGCACGCACAAGGCCGAGCTGCGCCTGTGGCAGGCCGCCGGCATCGACATTCAGGCCGCCTCTGGCACTTGGTATCGCGAGACAGGCTCGGGCATGGGCGCGACGCTCAATACCGGAACGGCCATGGGCGCCTATATCCTGACCGATCGCGCTACCTGGATCGCCTTCGGCAACAAGCGGGATTACCGGATCGCGGTCGAGGGCGACGAGCGGCTCTTCAACCAGTATGGCATCATCCTCGTGAACCCCGAGCGCCACAACCATGTCAGGGCCGAGGCGGGGCAGACGTTCATCGACTGGGTGCTATCGGACGAGGGGCAGGCCGCGATTGCTGATTTCCGCGTGGACGGGCAGCAGCTGTTCTTTCCCAACGCCGGGGGCTGACCGCCTTCACGCCGCCATCCCTTGCGGCGAGAGCCAGCGCAGCTTTCCCATGCCGCTTATGTCACAGCCGGCAAGGGCCGCGGCCGAGCGCAATCACACCGTCGGCATCGCCCTTGCGCTACCGCCCCGGTCACTGCGTCAGTGGCGTTCCCTTAAGGCGCAGGAACAGGTTTCTGGCCTCATCGTTCTTGAAGAACGGAATCGAGGCGGGTGGGGTCCGGTCATGGGCGCGCGCGGCGACCTCGCCGAGGACCACCTCGGTGATGAAGGGAAGGTCGAAATTGCGGGCTTCGGGCAGAGGAATCCACTGAAGGTGGCTGAGTTCCTCGCAGGCCGCCGAGAAATCGTCGGGATCGCCCGCCAGCGCCTCGGCATGGACAAGAAAGAAGCGCGCATCGAAGCGGCGCGGGCGGCCGGGCGGGGTGATGGCGCGAAACACGAATTGCAGCGCATCCGCGCGCGGCACGAGGCCACGGTCGGCAAATCCCTGCCAGTCGGACGGCACCTCGCCGGGCCAGGCGCCTGGAAGGCCGAGGGCAAGGCCGGTCTCTTCCCACAACTCGCGGACCGCGGCGGCGGCAAGGGCGTTGGCGAGATCGCGCTCCACCGATTCGCGCAACCGTTCGGCGCAGAGATCGGGCAGCGGCCGGGCGAGCGGAATCGCGGCATCGCCGGTATCGACCGCGCCGCCGGGAAATACGACCTTGTTGGGCATGAAGGCGGCACCCGCGCCGCGCTGGCCCATCAGCACATGGGGCACCCCGGCCCGTTCGCGCAGGACGATCACGGTTGCTGCATCACGCACCTTTGATTTGTCCGTGGTGGCTTCTTCCGTCATGGATCTTTCCTCCTGCTGGTTGTCCGGCGCTAGCCGTCAGCGCCGAACCCGTGCATCCGCTTGGCCCATTGCAGGCCGACAATGGCCCCCTTGAGCCTTGGAAGAAGATAGAGCGAGAGCGCGATGGTGCCAATAGCGAAAATCGTGAAGAGCACGAGCGGCTCCGGGCGCCATGTCTCGAACACGATCAGCAGCAGTGGTGCCATCAGGTGCCCGACGATGAGAATCGTCAGGTAGGCCGGACCGTCATCGGCGCGGTGGTGGCTGAGATCTTCCTGACAGACCGGGCAGTGATCGCGCACGGTGAGATAGCTGCGCAGGATCGGCCCCGAGCCGCAACTGGGGCACTTGCCGCGAAACCCCCGCCACATGGCGGGTTTGACCAGGCGATCGGCCCCGGCGGTGAGTGTGGTGTCGCGCATGACTGTCCCCTTCGATGGTGGTGCCAACATGGCGCGGCGCGGCCGGGATTTGAAGGTGACAGCCTGTCCTTGCGGCGCGATGTCGCAAATTCGCCGCTTGTAATCGGGGTGTTTTGCCTTTGCGAATTGGCGGCTATAGCTGGGTCATGGCACGGGCGAGAAAAAGATCGAAAAGCGCCGGACGGCTCAGGCCGCTGGTGTTCTTGCGGCGATGGGTGTTGCGGGCGGTGCTCGTCGCCGTCGTGCTTCTTGCCGTCCTGGTCCTCGGTTATCGCTGGGTGAACCCGCCCACCACGATCTATATCTGGCAGGAGAGCCGGCGGCTGGGTGGTGTGGCGCAGGACTGGGTTCCCATGGACCGGATCGCGCCCGCGATGGCGCGCTCGGTCGTGGCTGCGGAGGATGCGAATTTCTGCCTGCACTGGGGTTTCGACATGGGCGCGATCCGGGTGGCGATTGCCGAAGGGTCGGGGCGCGGAGCCTCGACGCTCAGTCAGCAGGTGGTCAAGAACGTCTGGCTCTGGCATGGGCGCAACTGGGGGCGCAAGGCCCTTGAGGCGATCATCACCCCGGCGATGGAGATTGCCTGGCCCAAGCGGCGCATCCTCGAGGTCTATCTCAACGTGGCCGAGTTCGACAAAGGCGTGTTCGGTGTCGATGCTGCGGCCCGGCAGTATTTCGGCGTGAGCGCCGCCGATCTGAGCGATGCGCAGGCGGCACGCCTTGCCGCCGTGCTGCCCGATCCCAAGGGGCGCTCGGCAAGCCGCCCGACCGAAAGCCTGCGCCGCCGCGCGGCGCGGATCATGGACGGGGCGGCCACTATCGCGCGCGACGGGCGCACCGCCTGTTTCGAGGATTGAAACCTCGGCGCAAAGGGGGCATGGAGGGGGTGTTCCCGATCCGAGAGGCACGCATCCGACATGGTCCGGCTCTACCACGTTCCGCTTTCGCCCTTCTGCCGCAAGGTTCGGCTGTGTCTTGCCGAAAAGCGGATCGAATGCGAACTGGTCGAGGAACGCTACTGGGAGCGCGATGCCGATTTCCTGCGCCGCAACCCGGCGGGCAAGGTGCCGGTGCTGCGCATGGACGGGCGCATCATGACCGAGAGCATGGCGATCTGTGAATATATCGAGGAGAGCCACCCCGAGCCGCCTCTGATGCCGCGCGACCCCGAGGCACGCCATGAGGTGCGCCGCCTGGTGGGCTGGTTCGACGACAAGTTTCACGCCGAGGTGACCTCCAAGCTGCTCTATGAGCGGGTCAACAAGAAGCTCATGAAGCAGGGATTTCCCGATAGCCGCAACGTCAAGGACGGGGCGCGGGCGATCAAGTTCCACCTCGATTACATGGCGTGGCTGCTGGATCACCGGCGATGGCTCGCGGGCGATGCGATGACGCTGGCGGATTTCGCCGCAGCGGCGCACCTGTCGGCGCTCGACTATATTTCGGACGTGGACTGGCACCGCTCGGAGGCGGTGAAGGACTGGTATGCCAAGATCAAGTCGCGCCCTGCCTTCCGCGCGATCCTGGCCGATCAGGTGCCCGGCTTCCTGCCGCCGGCGCATTATGCCGATCTGGATTTCTGACAGGGACTGCGATTAGGACCATGGCCCGAAAGTGGGGACCGGTGTTGAACGTCTTGAACATGCGACATGAAAAGGGGGCGCTGCCCCCGTCGCCGCAAGCGGCGACTCCCCCGGGATATTTGCGGGCAAGATGAAGGAGAGGCTGAAAGAGAGGCTGGTGGCGCGCGCGCTGGACGAAGGGTTCGACGCCTGCCGTGTCTGCCGCCCCTGGGATGTGCCCGAGGTGCCGGAGCGCCTGGCCGCGTTTCTGGAGAAGGGGTATCATGGCCAGATGTCCTGGCTTGCCGAGCGCAGTCACTGGCGAGGCGCGCCGCAGCTTCTGTGGCCAGAGGCGCAAAGCGTGATCGTGCTGGGCGAGAGCTATACGCCCGAGGCGGATCCGCTGGCGGGTCTGGCAAGGCGGGACCGGGGCAATGTCTCGGTCTATGCGCGCGGGGGCGATTATCACGACACGGTCAAGAAACGGCTCAAGCGGCTGGCGCGCTGGCTGATCGGTGAGGCGGGCGGCGAGGTGAAGGTGTTTGTCGATACCGCGCCAGTGCCGGAAAAGCCGCTGGGGCAGGCAGCGGGGCTGGGCTGGCAGGGCAAGCATACCAATCTGGTCAGCCGGAGCCTCGGGAGCTGGTTTTTCATCGGCTCGGTGTTCACCACGCTGAAGCTGGAGGCGGACAGGCGCGAGGTGGATCATTGCGGCTCGTGCCGGGCCTGTCTGGATGTCTGTCCCACGGATGCCTTTCCGGCGCCGTATCGGCTCGATGCGCGGCGCTGCATTTCCTATCTAACGATCGAACATCGCGGACCGGTGGACGAGGCGTTGCGCGCGCGGATGGGGAACCGCATTTATGGCTGTGACGATTGCCTGGCGGTTTGTCCGTGGAACAAGTTCGCGGTGGAGGCGCGGGAGGTGAAATATGCCGCGCGCGAGGAACTGATGGCGCCGCGGCTTGCCGATCTCGCGTCGCTCGAAGATGCCGGGTTTCGCGCGCGGTATTCGGGCAGCCCGATCAAGCGGATCGGGCGGGACCGGTTCGTGCGCAACGTGCTTTATGCCATCGGCAATTCGGGCGATCCTTCCTTGCGGGCGGTCGCGCAGGGGCTGTGCGAGGACCCGGACGCGGCGGTGGCGGATGCGGCGCGCTGGGCGGTGACGCGCCTGCGCGATGCCCAAGGCGGGTAGGGCCTGTGCATCGCGCAGACCGGTTTCCCGCGCGATGATGGACCCTTTCCCGCGCCAGGCGGCGCAGCGTCGAAAGAGGTGGCCCGCCCGTCGTCATTGTCAGCGCATCGCGCCTTGATCGCGGGTGTGGCTGACATCCGTCGGCAATGCGATTGACGCCTGGAACCCGCAAGACCTTCCCGGACGTGGCGATTCGAGGATCAGTTCGCTTCCGATCCGCTGTGCGATGGCGGTCACGATGGCCAGGCCGAGCCCGGCGCCGTTGGTGCCCGGGTTTGCGCGCTCGAAGCGTGCTGTCAGGCGCTCGAGGGCCGCGGGTGGCACGACGGGACCGTCATTTGCCACGATCAGCCGGCCGCCCTGCGTAAGGGTCACCGCGACCGGCGCGGCCTGTGCCCCGTGGCGGAGGGCGTTTTCCACCAGGTTCCGGATCACGATTCCGAGGGCATCGGGGTCGATGTCCGAGATCACGGGCGTATCGGGCAGGCTCAGCACGATGCGGCCCGGCGCATTGGCGCGCCCGATATCCTCGACCACGAGCCTTGTGACGGCCCTGATGTCCGTTCCCCGGTCGGTCCGCAGGCGCCCGCCTTCTGCCCGCGCAAGCTGCATGAGGCGCTCGGAAAGCCGGGTGAGCCGCTTGAGCGTCGCTTCGATTTCCGCGGCCCGCGCATCCGTGGCAGGGTCATGTGTCTCGGAGCGAAGCCGCTGAACCAGCGCGATGGCGCCCGCCAGTGGCGTCCTGAGTTCGTGGGCCGCGTTCGCGGCAAAGCTGCGCTCGGCCTCGAATGCCGCGCGCAGCCTTGCCAGAAGGCTGTTCAGCGTGGCTGCCAGCGGGGCTATCTCGCTCGGCAGGTCATCGGCGGGAACCCCCGAGAGGTCGCGCGCGCCACGCGCGTCCAGCCGCGTGCGAAAGCGGTGCAGGGGGGTGAGGCTGAAGCGGACGGCCAGGATGGTCGCGGCAAGTGCCAGCGGCAGCACGATCACCAGCGGCAGCCCGAGTCCCACCCGGATTTCCCGCGTGACCCTTGCGCGGTGCGCCAGCGGTTCGGCCACGGTGATGCGGATCGTGCCCTGCAGGGCGGCGTCGCTGTAGAGGCGATGGGTGGCGGTCTGGGCAAGCCCCGGCCCGTCCCAGGGCGGGAACATGGCCGGGTCGGCGGCGTGGGATTGCAGCAGGATGCGCCCTGCGGCATCGCGCACGATGTAGGTGAAAAACTCGTCATGCGCCCGGATCGGCGCGAGACGCTGGGTTATCCCTTGCTCCTCGCGCCCGACGATGTCGGTCACGGCCAGCGGCAGGATGCGTTCGGCCGTCTCGCGCAGGGCGGAATCGAAGACCTCGTCCATCTCGCCCCGGACGATCATCGCCGTGACCGTCGCGGCCAGAAGCCACAGGACCGTCAGCACCAGGCCGAGCGACAGACCGAGCCGCGCCCGAAGGCTGGCGGGCCACCTCATGGGCGCCCCAAGCGGTAGCCCATGCCGCGCTCGGTCTCGATCACCGCGCTGCCCAGCTTCTTGCGCAGGCGGCTGACATGGACCTCGATGGTGTTGCTCTCCACCTCTGCATCGAAAGCGTAGAGCTTCTCCTCGAGCTGCGCCCTGGACAGGAGCTGACCAGGCCGGGACAGGAAAGCCTCGAACAGCGCCCATTCGCGGGCGGTCAGCTGCACCGGCTTGCCGTCGCGGTGAACGCTGCGCGCGGCAAGGTCGATCTCCAGCGGGCCGTGGGTGACGATGGGGTTCGGGTTGCCGCTGTAGCGCCGCGCGACCGAGCCGATCCGGGCCGACAACTCGGCCAGGTCGAAGGGCTTTACCAGGTAGTCGTCGGCGCCCGCGTTCAGCCCCTCGATCCGGTCCGAGACCTGGTCGAGCGCGGTCAGGATGATGACCGGCGTCACGTCGCCCCGCGCGCGCAAGGATTTGAGAAATCCGATGCCGCGCCCGTCCGGCAGCATCAGGTCGAGCAGGATCAGGTCGTAGGACGCGGCGCGCACCGCATCGCCCGCCGCATCGAGCCGCGTGACCCAGTCCACCGACTGGCCATCGGCGGCGATCTGGTCGTGCACCGCGGTGCCGAGCGTGGTGTCGTCCTCGATCAGCAGGATGCGCATGGTCGTCCTCCTTCAGCCATCTTTCTGTCATAGACCCGGCTTACGCAATACTGACCGGTTCGGTGCAATCGCGTCAGGTTGGCGTCAGGTTCGCACGCGGCCCCCGGATGCCTGCCTGTTCGGTCACTTCAGGCCGTTGATTGACATCAAGGAACTTTGTGCCGCAGGCGTATATGTTTTGCGGGCCGGGATGATTGGCAATCGCCTGGGGAAGCAAAAGGAGCAAACTATGAACAAATATATCTTGCCGGTGGCCTCGGCGCTTTTCCTGGGAGGGTTGCTCGTCAGTTGGGTCACTCACGGGACGGGTGTCGTGGTCAATGATCCGGAGCGCAATATCAGCATTCCCGAAACGCTGACCGTGCCCTTGCAGGTGCAGGCGGCCTATAATGACGAAACCATGTTCTTCCGCTATCGCTGGCCTGCGGACCGGCCGGGCATCTTTCATGACGTTCTGGTCTATCAGGATGGCGAATGGCAGCGGCGCGGCGATGCCGTGCCGGGGTCGAACCCCGATGGCCTGCATGAAGACCGTGTCGCGATGATGCTCGATGACGGGTCGGTGCCGGAGTTTGGCCGCTACGGTGGCTATATCACGATCGGCGCCGGACTGGCCGGGTTGACCGATGAGGCCCCGGAGGAAGTGACAAAATACCTGCCCGCCACGCGCAACAGGCTGGGCGCGTGGGATGATATGGCCCCCGAGGATGTGCAGGCGCGCCTGCGCGAGGCCGGGTATTTCCTGGACCTGTGGCATTGGCGCGGCGGGCGGTCGAACCCGATCGGCTATTCGGACGATCAGAATATCGGCATCGAGCGCGCGGGTGACGGCGGGCGGTCCAGCTATGGCACCAATTGGGACAAGGAGACGTCGCAACCCAACGTGATGTTCAACCCGGAGGTAACAGGCTTTGCCGCGCTGCGTTGGGAGGACATCATGGCCGGCCGGGTCACGCAGGATCAGGCCTATGCGCTGACGCCCGAGGTCTCGGCCCCGTTCGATGCGGATCGCGCCTGGCAGGATGGCGATGTCATTCCGCGCCGCACCCTGCGCCAGCCTGATGGCTCGCGCGCTGACATTTCCGCGCCACCAGGCAAGGGGCGCTGGGCCGATGGCTACTGGGACGTGACCCTGGCGCGCGCACTCGACACCGGGGCACCGCAGGATGACAAGATCCTGCGCGATCTGGGTATGTATGACGTGGGGTTTGCGATCCACCGCAATGCGACCGGCGGGCGCTGGCACTATGTCTCGCTGCCGCAGCGCCTGGGCCTTGGCCGTGCGTCCGATATCACGGCGGCACGCTTCAGCGGCCCTCAGCCGCAATGGGGTGACGCCTGGACCGATGTCACCTTGTTCTACCCCGGACAGGTGACCTGGCCCTTGCTCAACTCCAAGGCCCACGCAGGCGCAGAGCGTATCGCCGAGGGCGTGCCGGTCCGGTTCCGGCACACCCCGGAGCAATTGACCAATTACGGCATCGAGGTCGAATTCACCGATCAGATCCGGCGGCAGTGGCTGCTGACCCTTCTGGCCGGTGTCGTGCTCATCGCCGGGTTCGGCGTTGCGCTGAACCGCGCCGTCTCTGCCACGAAAGGAGCCTGAAAATGGCCGCTTATCACGTTGTTCTCGTACACTTTCCCATCGCGCTATGGCTATCATCGGCGCTGTTGATCTTTCTGCGGGTGATCAGTGACGGGCCGTTGGGGCGGGCCGCGGATCGTGCCTTGCCGCTGTTTCTGGTGCTCGGCGCCGTGTTCGGGGCCGTGACCTATCTGGTCGGGCTCAATGTCTGGGCCTGGGAGGCGATCTCGTCCAGCCCGATGGGCCGCAACCATATGCTGACGGCAAGCTGGTCGCTGGCCTATTTCACCTTGCTGGCGATCACCCGCCTGATGCAGGGCGATGCGCTGTGGCATGGGTTCCCCCGGCTTGTCATGCTTGTCCTTTCCGGTGTGGGCGTCGTTCTGGTCGGGGTCACCGGCACGCTTGGCGGGCATCTGATCGGGGTTTATACCGAGGTCGGGCAAGTCCTGCGTCTGCTCGGGTGGGAAATCTATACGACCTATTATGTGCCCAACCTCACGGTCGGCGTGCTGGTTGTTCTTGGTCTCGTCATGGCGCTGCTCGGCGTGATGGCGGGGCGCAAGACGTCGGCCTGATCCGGGCCACGGGGCGGCCTTGCAAGGTGGCCCCGTATCCAAACCGAGGCTGAAGGCAATCTGACGCGGAAAACCGTATGCCTTCAGCCTGGCGTCAGCTTCGCCGTGCATATCTTGCCCCAAGAGGGATGCAGCGAGGAGCTTGGTCCATGAAGAAGATAGTGACAATTCTTGGCTTTCTCGCGGTCTTTCCGGCCGGGGCCGCGCTGGCGGACGACGACTGCTTTGTGCCGATGGCCGATTGGCAGCCGCGCGATGCCGTGGCCCGGCTGGCCGAGGCGAACGGCTGGACCATGCGGCGCATCAAGATCGACGACGGCTGTTATGAGATCGACGGCAGCGATGCCGAGGGGCGTCGGATCGAAGTGACGATTCACCCGGCCACGCTGGAGGTCATAGAACTGGAATACGAGGATGAGGACGACGGGAATCGCCGCCGCCGCAAACAGGAAGGACGCGACCATGACTGACCCTGTCACGCATGACGAATCGCAGATGAAGGCCCGAACGCCCGGCAAGATCCGGGTCTGGGATCCGCTGGTGCGGGTGTTCCACTGGACCCTTGTTGCCGCCTTCGCGGTGGCGTGGTTGAGCGCGGAAGAGCTGGATACCGTTCATGAACTCGCGGGCTACGTGGTCGCGGCGCTTGTCGCTATCAGGCTGATCTGGGGCCTCATCGGCAGCCGTTATGCGCGTTTTGTCCAGTTCGTGACGGGGCCGCGCGCCACGCTCGCCTATCTCGGCGACATGACCCGAGGCAGGGAGCGGCGCTATTTGGGGCACAATCCGGCCGGCGCCGCGATGATCGTGGCGCTTCTGGTGATGCTCTCGGCCACGGCCTTTACCGGCTGGCTGCTGGAGGAACAGGGTCGCGTGGCGATGCTGCCCGCGATTCCGCAGATCGTGGCGCCCGCCTTTGCGGATGAGGACGAATACGGCGAATATGGTGAAGGCGGCGAAGGCGGGGCCATCGGGGAATTGCACGAGGTCTTCGCCAATCTGACGCTGCTGCTGGTGGTGCTGCATGTCGCTGGCGTGGCCCTCGCCTCCGTCCGGCACCGCGAGAACCTCGCCCGCGCGATGATGACCGGCGAAAAGCGCGCGCCGGAGCCCGGCGACATCGCCTGACCGTCCGAATCCCAGGCCCGAATCCCCAAGACCGAGCGTCCCTTCGGCCCGACTGGCCCCGCCGATCACCGGCGGGGCCTTTTTTCTTCCTGACAGCAAGCTGAAGCGGGAATCGCCGCGCCGTCAGCGAGCCATCAGGTCCGCGCGCCAGATTGGTCTCAGCAGACAAAAAGGAGACCCTGCCATGAAAAAGACCCTGATTGCCCTTTCCGTTTTCGCCCTGCTGCCCGCGGGCGCGGCGCTTGCCGATGATGACGATTGCAAGGTGCCCCGTGACCAGTGGCAGCCGCGCGAGGCGGCGATGCAGGTGGCCGAGGCGAACGGCTGGACCGTGCGCAAGTTCAAGATCGACGATGGCTGCTATGAGATCGAGGGCCGCGACAGCAGCGGCCGGGAGATCGAGGTCAGGCTCGATCCGGCGACGCTTCAAGTCGTCGAGATGGATTACGAGGATGACGGCGACGATCGCCGCGGCACCCGCAATCCCGCGCCCGCCGGCGCCGTTGCGCCGCCGCAGGATCAGGTGAGGTGAGGCTCCTGTCTGCCTCACGCCGAGCAAGGAAAATTCCGATGAATGGCTTCCCGCAACGCTTGCGCTGGCCACCGCGCCAACGCTTTCTGGTCTTGCCATGAAAAAGTCGATGCCCGCGTGACGCAATTATTTCTTCTTCGGGATGCGTCACGCGGGCAGCGACGCCCGTGATGGCGAGGAGATGTCCGGCTGGCAGGCGAAGGGTCGCCTGACCCGGCTGATTGTGGCTGTCTCGGGTGGGGCGGGGCACTTCCCTCAAAACGCAGACTCGACGCCCTGTTTTTGCTGCGCGATAGTGAGGGAAGCACAAGAGGCGTGGCGGTCGAACGGCTTTTTTCCAAACAGCTAACGGCGATAACCCCTGCCGTAGGAAAGTGACCCGCATGGATCAGACCCGTACAGATCGCCTCAAGACCGCCATCCTGCTGCTGGCCGTGACCGGCCTGATCGCGGGACTTGTGGTCTGGAGCGCAGGCAGGTCCGACATCGCGGGCCTCATCTGGGCCGCCGGGGTCGCGCCCGCGCTCGCAGCCCTCGTGGTCGAGATCGTCCGGAGCATCGGGCGCGGCGAAGTGGGTCTCGATATCGTCGCCGCGCTGTCGATGTCGGCGGCGCTGATCTTTGGCGAGACGCTCGCGGCGGCGGTCGTCGCGGTGATGTATTCGGGCGGCACCTTCCTCGAGAGCTTTGCCGAGGGCCGCGCCCGGCGCGAGATGCACGCCCTGTTGTCGCGCGTGCCCCGGACGGCGACCCGGCATCGCAATGGCAGGCTGGAGGATGTGCCCCTCGACGAGATCGCACCCGGCGACCGGCTGCTGATCCGGCAGGGCGATGTCGTGCCGGTGGACGGCACGGTGGCCTCCGAGGTCGCCTTTGTCGATACCTCCGCGCTGACCGGCGAGTCGCTGCCGGTCCGCCTGACCGTTGGGGCCGAGGCCATGAGCGGCGCGACCAACGCGGGTGAGACATTCGACCTGACGGCTGTGCGCGAGGCGAAGGACAGCACCTATGCCGGGATCGTCCGGCTGGTCGAGGCGGCGCAGGCGTCAAAGGCGCCGATGGCCCGGCTCGCTGATCGCTGGTCGCTTGGCTTTCTCGCGGTTACCGTCACGATCGCCTTCGCGGCCTGGTGGTTCACTGGTGATCCGATCCGGGCGGTTGCCGTTCTGGTCGTCGCCACGCCCTGCCCGCTGATCCTCGCAGTGCCCGTCGCGCTGGTTGCCGGCCTCTCTCGCGCGGCGCATTTCGGTGTGCTCATCAAGGGTGCGGGCGCGCTCGAGACCATGGCGCGCATTCAAACGCTGATCCTCGACAAGACCGGCACGCTGACCGACGGCCGCCCCCAGATCGTGTCGATCGACAGTGCGGGCACCATGGCCGGGGACGACATCCTGCGCTTCGCCGCAGCCCTCGACCAGGCGTCGAAACACCCCGTGGCACAGGCCATCGTCGCCGCCGCCAGGGCGCAGGGCCTGACGCTGCCGGTGCCCTCGGAGGTGGTGGAGATCGCCGGTGAAGGTGTCATCGGCACCGTGGAGGGCCACCGCGTCATCGCCGGCGGTGATGGTTTTGTGGCGGCCCGCGTCGGTCGGCAACCGGGCGATCATTCCGCCATGACGGCCGGGGCGGTTCTTGTCGCCGTTGCGGTTGACGGTCGCATGGCGGGCTATCTGGTGATGTCCGATCCGCTGCGCGAGGGCGCAGGCGCCATGCTGGACGGGCTGCGCCGTCTCGGGATCGGGCGTATCCTGCTGGCCACCGGCGACCGCGCGGACGTGGCCGAGCGGGTGACCCAGGGGCTGGGTCTCGACGGGCTGCGGGCTGGCTTGACGCCCGATCAGAAGGTTCTGCTCGTGCTGTCCGAGCGCAAGCACGGGCCGGTCATGATGGTGGGCGACGGGGTCAATGACGCGCCCGCGCTGGCCGCGGCGGATGTGGGGGTTGCCATGGGGGCGCGCGGCGCCGCGGCCTCGGCCGAAGCGGCCGACGTGGTGCTTCTGGTTGACCGCATCGACCGGCTGGGTTCGGGGATCGAAATCGCGCGCGCCTCGCGCCGGATCGCCGTCGAGAGCGTCGTGGCCGGGATCGGCCTGTCGGTCATGGGCATGATCGCGGCCGCCTATGGCTACCTGACGCCGGTGCAGGGTGCACTTTTGCAGGAGGTGATCGACGTCGCCGTGATCCTTAATGCGCTGCGTGCCCTGCGCATCGCGCCGCCGGAGCCAGCGACACCGAGACCACAGGCTGTAGAGATGGATCGGTTGATCTGAACGGGTTCCGGGCGTTTTGCAAGTGGTTTTCCGCCTCGGTTACGCCGCCACCGTTTCGGGCATCGGCTGGCTGAAGCAGGCTTGGTCGGGGGGTCTTCCGTCAAGCGAAGAATGCGGCCGGCGGGTATTGTAGAAGCCCGGATAGCGGCTGATCCCGGCACGGGCCTCGGACACGCAAGCATAGGCTTGATTTTTCGATCCATCCGGGTCAGCAGCATATTCTTGTCATGCCGGCAGATTTGAAAATTCGCCCGAGAAGGTTTGGTCTTGGCAGGTTTCGGTGTTAGCGTCGCGATGTTTTGGTTGAGCCACTTGCTTGCGATGCGCTCAGAAGAATAGAAGAAGCTTTGTGAGGTGCCCATGAGGGCGAACGATGGCAAGTGGTCGGATAGGCAAGATTGCGGATTAAAAGTCTTTGCCCGACGTCTAGCGGCATACATGATCGGTTGTTTTGCTATCCTTGCCGTGCAAGTTCAGGCAGAAGAGATCGAGGACGACCCGGAGCAAAGGCTTAGCCTGCCTTTCGGCTTTTACAACGAGACATTCGGGTTGACCGGAGGCTGGGTCGAGGGTCGGGTCGGATACCCTCAACCGGGCGCCAGACTGTTCGGCACCGTGATGGCCGGCGCCGAAGGATCGTTGCTCGGCTTCGCCATGGCACAGAATTTGCGGTTGCCCGGGTTGGAGCGTCTTTTTATCGACCCGATGTTGTCCATCGGCATGTTTGACAATGCCGATACCTTTATCGACGGGAATCCTGCTTTCGTCGGCCAGCGCGCCGGCACGAACGACTCGGACGAGAACAATTTCGTGTCCGGGGATGTGTCGGACAATTTTGCGCGCGTGAGGTTCAGATACCTGCTGCCGATTGGTCACGGGCGTGACCAGATCATGCCCGACTACAAGATGATCGATGGCGAGTTGTATTCCGGTGCCAGCGGCGGAGAGTCTCTCAATCCATTCGAAAGCGGCCGCAGTTTCATCGAGTTTCGGCCATTCTGGAGGTCTCTGGACGTCGCGGGCGACGGTTTTGATCGGGACATTCGCACAAACGGCCTTGATCTGATATATTTCTGGGACAACCGGGATTTCCCCTACAATCCCTCGAAAGGCAACAGTGTCAGACTGCAGGTTTCAAAGGATTTCGGCCTGTTTGACAGTTCGGATTCCTGGACGGTCGTCCAGGCCGAGGTCGATGCCTATCACGACTTCGGCAGGACCGCGTTGTTCCGGAACCGGATTCTCGCGTTCGATTTCTGGACCGCCGATACGCCATCCTGGAACGAGGATGGGAACACTATCAGCAATCGCCCCCCTGCCTATACCGGCGCGACCCTTGGCGGGCTGTGGCGTATGCGTGGGTTCCCGACGCAGCGTTTCAATGATCGTTCGGCCATCTATTATTCTGCCGAGATGCGTCTCACTCCGCACTGGAATCCGTTCGATAGTTGGCCGGCGGTGCAGAACCGGTTGGGTGTCGAGTGGATTCAGGTCGTTCCGTTCCTCGAGGTCGGGCGTGTCGCCGACAAATACGATCTCGGAGAGCTGCATTCCGACATGAAATGGAGTGTCGGAACCGGACTGCGTGCCTGGGTCAAGGGGTTTCTCGTGAGGATGGACACCGCCATCTCTGACGAAGGCGTCCGGGTGCAGATGATGATTGGTCAACCCTTCCAATTCTGAGCAACCGAACCCCAACCCGGAACGCAATGTCGAGGCAAGCTGGAGCCAGACGCTGCCGGATCGGATTGGCGCGCATGTCCGCGCGTTCGAGTTTTTCGGTGGCGCGCCGGTCTTGAACGTGTCGGACAATCTCAAATCTGCGGTGGTGCGGGCGTGCTTCCATGAGCCGGGCGTCAACCGCAGTTGACCTGCCCCTTTTTTCAGGGCCACTCGCGAATCGAGTCTGTTCTCCTTTTGTGTGCCATCATTCGGCCGCGCCCATTGCGTTATATCGAAGGGGCTCGCGGCTGCGAACTCCTCCGGGGTCTGATATTTCAGGTGGCTTGTGCCGGCGATCGGTGTTGTAGTCGATCCTCCAGTCCTCGATGATTTCACGGGCCTCACCGATGCTGGTGAACCAGTGCTGGTTCAGGCATTCCTCGCGGTATCGCCCGTTGAAGCTTTCGATATAGGCGTTTTGGGTTGGGTTTGGAGGATCAGAAAACAGTCCGGGGACTGTTTTCCCGACAAACGGATCAAGGCTGTACGCTTCCAGTGTGGATGGGTGGAACAGTTCCTTGATCTCGACGCGGCGCGGCAACATCCCTGACAGGGCGGGCTGCGGGCCGACCCTTGCGTTCGCCGGAAAACCGGTCCCCCGGACCGGTTTCTGGCCCGGTTTACTCTTGAAACCAGACCTCCAGTGGCTTGCAGTGGCTTGCCGACCCTCCGCTCGTGCATCACCACACCGAAACGCGCCGTGATCCTGCGCTTGAGGTCGATGCGTCGCCCGCGCACCACCCCATCCGTCTCAAGGTCAGACCCCTCACGCACCATCTGCGCCAGTTCGGCCTTCTGCTCAGAGCTCAGCAGTGGGCTCCGACCCGCCGATCGGCGGTTTGCCAGACCTGCGATCCCCTCGGCGTCGTAGCTGCCGGGGTGTCCTTCACCCCCTCAAGAACCAGTGCGATCGCCAGCATCCGACGCGCCGCCTTCGCATCCTCCGCCTTCTTTCGATGCCGATGAATCACATCCGAAACCCCTATGAAAGCCCGAGAGAATCACAGGCCGAGGCCGTTGGTATGAGACGATTTCAGGGTGTGGATCTTTTCCGCGAATTGCGGGGATTTCTCATGGATTTCGTGGGGCGTGTGCGACACGTCGCGTCTCTTGGGCGTGGGTCAGCAGAGGTCTATCCGTCCGCCCCGTGATGCACCTTGACGCGGATCAAGCCCGCGCAGGCACACGAAAGGAAAACGGTAGTCGATCATCACGCCAGGGGCCGCCGTGTCACGACCGCCCCGCTACAAGACTGAAGGCAACCCTACTTGATCTTGCCTTCCTTGTACTCGACATGCTTGCGCACGACGGGGTCGTATTTGCGCACCGTCATCTTTTCGGTCATGGTGCGGGCGTTCTTCTTGGTCACATAGAAATGCCCGGTGCCCGCGGTCGAGTTGAGGCGGATCTTGATGGTGGTCGGCTTCGCCATATGTCATCTCCTGCGGCGGATGACCTGCATCCGCGAATATCCCTTGAAGCCCAGCTTTTAGCAACGCCCGCGCCCGAGTCAACCGCGTTCTTGGCGCGGCCTCAGTTCTGCGAGAGCTGGGTCGGCTGGCGATAGAAGTGATGCACCCCGATGGTGGCCGTGCGCGGAAACGCGCGGGCCCAGCGGGGGTTGGCGGCGCGGGTGTGGTAATGCGTGGCACCGTCGGTCAGACGCCGGGGCGCGCCAGCGACCATGAGCCGCGCCACCCGGCTCACCTGATCGAAAGCCGTCTTGTTGGCGATATTGTCGGGATGTCCGTCGCAGGTATAGGTGAACTGGCACTGATACTTGCGCCCCGTGCCCTGATGAATGACACCGCAGACCGTATCGGGAAAGGCGGTGCTGTCAACGCGGTTGAGGATCACCTCGGCCACAGCGAACTGTCCGCGCACGCTCTCGCCGCGCGCCTCGAAATAGAGCGCCTCGGCCAGGCACCGGGCATTCTCGTCGAGCGTGCCAACCCTTTGCTGGCTGAGCCAGTCACGCGAATAGTCGATTCCGATCTCGGGCCGGGTAATATAGCTGGCCATGCGGTCGCCCGGAACGGCGCGCAGCGCGCGCGCTTCCTGGGCCATCAATTGTGTCACGGGGCTATCTGCCATGACCGGGCCTGTCAGCCCCGCAGCCAGCGCCGCGGCCCACAGTATCCGTTTCATGCGTCGTCTCCTTGCCTTGGACAGGCCATCGGCCCGCCTCGTCAGTCCGGAGCCGTCTAGCCCAAGGAACCCGAAAGGTCCACCCGCGCGGTCGGCAAGGCGCCGCCTATGGCCGTTTCTGGCCGAAAACAAGGGCTTGGCATGTCCGATCTTGCGTCTGCCGCGCGGCACGCTACCCGATCTTGTCGCGCACGGCGAGCTGTGCGGCAGCAAGTCGCGCCACCGGCACCCGGAACGGCGAGCAACTCACATAGGTGAACCCGACCTCGCGGCAAAAGCCGATCGATTCAGGATTGCCGCCATGCTCGCCGCAGATCGAGAGCACGATATCGGGATTGGCCGCGCGCCCGCGCTCGGCGCCGATGCGCAACAGCTCGCCCACCCCGTCGATGTCGAGCACATGGAACGGATCCTCGGGATACACGCCTTTCTGGACATAGGCCGACATGAACCGCCCGGCATCGTCGCGCGACAGCCCATAGGTCATCTGCGTCAGGTCATTGGTGCCGAAGCTGAGGAACGACACCATCGGCGCGATCTCGCCCGCGCGCAGTGCCGCGCGTGGCGTCTCGACCATGACGCCGAGGCGGTAGGTGAAATCGCGCCCCGTCTCGCTGTGCACGGCGGCGGCCACCGCATCCACCCGCGTCTTGATGAGTTCCACCTCGCGGCGCGCGCTGACCAGCGGGATCATGATCTCGGGCACCACCGGCGCGCCGTCGCGGCTCGCCTCCAAAGTCGCTTCGAAGATGGCGCGCGCCTGCATCTCGTAGATCTCGGGCATGGTGATGCCCAGCCGCACCCCGCGCATCCCCAGCATGGGATTGTATTCCCCCAGCGCCTCGGCGCGGCGCGTGACGTCCGACACCGGCAGGTCGAGCGCCTCGGCCAGTTGCACGAGCCCCGCCCGATCGGCGGGCAGGAACTCGTGCAGGGGCGGATCGAAGAGCCGGATGCAGACCGGCTGGCCCTGCATGATGCGGAAAAGATCGGTGAAATCCGCGCGCTGCATCGGCAGCAGGCGCTCCAGCACGGCGGCGCGGTCGGCGCTCGTGTCGGCAAAGATCATCTCGCGCATGACGGTGAGGCGGTCGTCGTCGAAGAACATGTGCTCGGTCCGGCACAGCCCGATGCCGCGGGCGTTGAAATTGCGCGCCAGTTCCGCATCGGCCGGCGTGTCGGCATTGGCGCGAACGACGATGTCGCGGGCCTCGTCGGCCCAGGCCATGAGCGTCTGGAACGCCTCGTCGCGCGCCGCCTCCAGCAGCGGTGCCGCACCGGCTAGGACATGGCCGTTGGTGCCGTCGATGGTGATCGTCTCGCCCGCCCGGACCACCCGCCCGTCGGGCATGACCAGCATCTTGCGCCGGGCATGAAAGCGGATCTCGGAGGCCCCGACCACGCAGGGCAGGCCGATGCCGCGCCCGATCACGGCGGCGTGGCTGGTGATGCCGCCCCGCTCGGTGAGGATGGCGCGGGCGGCGTGCATTCCGCGGATATCCTCGGGGCTGGTCTCGCGGCGCACCAGCACGCAGGGCTCGCCGCGCGCCGCGGCCACCTGCGCCTCGGCGGCCGAAAAGACCACCTTGCCCGAGGCGGCACCGGGGCTGGCGGCGATGCCGCGCGCAAGGATGTCGCGCGGGGCCTCGGGGTCCACCTGCCGGTGCAGCAACTCGTTGAGCGCGCGCGGCTCGATCCGCATCAGCGCCTCGTCGCGGCTGATGATCCCCTCCTCCGCGAGCCGCACGGCAATGGCCACCGCCGCTCGCGCGCTGCGCGCCACGCGCAGACCGTCGAGAATCCAGACGCGGCCATTCTCGATGGTGAATTCGGTCTGCATCTCCTCGCGCAGCCTTGCACGCACGAGACGGGTATGGGCGAGGATCTCGTCGAACGCCTCTGGCGCGAGATCCTGAAGCGACGGCCCGCGCGGATCGCGCGTGAGATAGAGCGCGTCCGCACCGCCGCGCAGCGCGTCGCGTCCCTGGCTCTGGCTCTGGTAGCGCCCGGTGATCTGGCGCGCCCCGGTGCGGCCGTCCACAAGCTGCATGACCCCCGAGCCGCTCTCGCCCGGCCCAAGCCCGAGCGCCAGCTGCTGCACCACGAGGCCCAGCCCCGCCTCTGCGGGCGCCCCCTTGGCCTGGCGCAACAGTCGCGCGGTCGTCCCTTCCCAGGCGCGCGCCATGGAGCGCAGAACCTCCGACAGCTGCGCGGCGGGATCTTGCGGAAATTCGTCGTCGGTCTCGTCCTCGTAGGCGCGCAGCGCCTGTGACAGACCGACGACCGGATCGGCGTCCACATCGTCGAACATGTCCGGGTCGAGCCGCGCCACATGGATCGCATAGCCCTGCACGAAGCGCAGATAGATCTCCGAGGCCGCGCGCTTGCCGATCTGCTCGGACAACTCCACGAAGCGCGCGTCGTTGACCCCGATATTGAGCACCGCCCCCGGCCCGCCCCAATCGGGATCCTCGGAAGAGGGGCGCACACAGAGCAGCGCATTCTCGCCGAAATGGGCGAGCATCCGCGCCATGTCGGGCAATTCTCCCGCCGCGATCCGCCGCACGGCCGTAAAAGAGAGCGCAAGCGTGCGCGGCACCGGCAGATCGAGCCGCACCAGCCGTTGCAGGCATTTCGCCCGTCCGCCATGGGTGCGCGTTTGCACCGGGGCCGTGGGGGTTATCAGGGTGATGTGGGCTTCGTCTTGCTGCACTGCGGCACCTTTCCTTTGGCCGCACCATACGCCGCGCACGCGCCATGGCAAGGGGACGATGGCGCGTGCGCACCCCGGCGCGGGCGCATCGCGCCGGAAGAACGTGAAACGCCCGCTCAGCGCCGGTCGATCTGCGCCGCCATGAGGGCGATCGCCTGCTGATAGACCCCGGCGGCATTCCATTGCCGGATCACCGCGAAATTCGGCTCGCCTTCCAGATAGCCCTGTCCGGGCTGCCAGCCCTTCTGGCGCAGGAAGTTCGCGGTCGAGGCCATGGCGTCGGCGAGGTTGTAGAAATCCACCCGCCCGTTGCCATCGGCATCGACCCCGTAGCGCAGCGCATTGCCGGGCAGGAACTGGGTATGGCCCATCTCGCCATGGCGCGCGCCGAGGGTCGCGCCGGTAAGTGCGCCCTGATCGACCAGCTTCAGCGCGCCGATGGCATGGGGACGGAAAAAATCCGAGCGGCGGCAATCATAGCTCAGCGTCACGATGGCCGAGACCACCGGGGTATCGCCCATGAACCCGCCAAATGCCGTTTCCATCCCGTGAATGGCAATCAGCACGCCCGCCGGCACGCCGTATTGCCGCTCCAGCGCGTCATAGAAGGCGGCATCGCGCGCGCGCCGCTTGCGCCCCTGCGCCACGATGGTGCTGGATCCGCGCAGCTGCATGAACTTCTCAAGGCTGTAGCGAAAGCTTTTCTGGTTACGGTCGGCCGCGATGGTGCGGTGCGCGTACTGCGCGCCCCGCAGCGCCGCAAGGCCGCGCGCGCCGACACCCTCGGCCGCGGCCTCGTTGGCAAAGGCCACTTTCCACGCATCGAACCCCCGCGCCGTATCGCCACAAGGCCCGGCCTTTGCCGCCCCCGCCATCAGCACGAGCGCGGCGCCAAGCCCGGCCCTCCAGCCTCTGCCAACGCCAGACATCGGAAAACTCCCGTTACGCATGATCCCGCATACAGTCTAACGCCCTGGCCCGTCCGGGCAAGCGCCGTTATCCTCGCGCGGCGCTGCCCGCCGGTGCCGCGCGCGCCGCACGCACGCGCCCCCACAGGCAGAAAAGGCGCCCCGGACGGGGCGCCTCGTTGTTGTGCGATGCGGCCGGAACATGGCCGCGCGCCGCCGCGATCAGCAGCTGTAATACATTCCGAACTCGACCGGGTGCGGGGTCTGCTCGAACTTGTAGACCTCATCCATCTTGAGCGCGATATAACCCTCGATCTGGGCCTTGGTGAACACGTCACCCGCCAGCAGGAAATCGTGATCGCGCGCCAGCGCGTCGAGCGCCTCGCGCAGACTGCCGCAGACGGTGGGGATGTCCTTGAGTTCCTCGGCTGGCAGGTCGTAGAGGTTCTTGTCCATCGCCTCGCCCGGATCGAGCCGCGACTTGATCCCGTCAAGCCCCGCCATCAGGAGCGCGGCAAAGGCCAGATAGGGATTGGCCGCCGGATCGGGAAAGCGGGCCTCGACGCGCTTGGCCTTGGGGCTTTCGGTCCATGGGATGCGGATGCAGCCCGAGCGGTTGCGCGCCGAATAGGCCCGCAGCACCGGCGCCTCGAACCCCGGCACCAGCCGCTTGTAGCTGTTGGTGGTGGGGTTGGTGAAGGCGTTGAGCGTCCTGGCGTGCTTGAGGATGCCGCCGATGAACCACAGCGCCTCCTGGCTCAGATCGGCATATTTGTCGCCGGCAAAGAGCGGCTTGCCGTCCTTCCAGATCGACATGTTGACATGCATCCCCGAGCCGTTGTCGCCATAGATCGGCTTGGGCATGAAGGTGGCCGACTTGCCATAGGCATGGGCGACGTTGTGGATGACGTATTTGTATTTCTGGATCTCGTCGGCCTGGTGGGTCAGCGTGCCGAAGATAAGGCCAAGCTCGTGCTGGCACGACGCCACCTCGTGATGGTGCTTGTCCACCTTCATGCCCATGCGCTTCATGGTCGAGAGCATCTCGGCGCGCAGGTCCTGGGCGTCGTCCACCGGGTTGACCGGGAAATAGCCGCCCTTGAGGCCGGGACGGTGGCCGGTATTGCCGGTCTCGAACTCGGTATCGCTATTCCATGACCCGTCAACGGCATCGACCTCGTAGGACACCTTGTTGATGGTGTTCGAGAACCGCACATCGTCAAAGAGAAAGAATTCCGCCTCGGGGCCGAAATAGGCCGCATCGCCCACGCCCGACGCCTTGAGATAGGCTTCGGCCTTTTCGGCGGTGCCGCGCGGGTCGCGCTCATAGGGCTCGCCGGTGTCCGGCTCGACCACCGAGCAATGGACGCAGATCGTCTTTTCGGCGTAGAACGGATCGACATAGGCGCTGTTCGTGTCTGGCATCAGCTTCATGTCGCTCGCTTCGATGCTTTTCCATCCGGCGATGGAGGAACCGTCGAACATGAAGCCTTCCTCGATGAAATCCTCATCCACCAGATCGGCCACGACCGTGACATGTTGCAACTTGCCACGCGGGTCGGTGAAACGAATGTCGACATAGTCGATCTCCTCGTCCTTGATCTGCTTGAGGAGCGCGTCTGTGCTCATGGAAAAATCCCTTTCTTCCTTGGGGTGTGTCAGAGCGCGTCCGGACCGGTCTCGCCGGTGCGGATGCGAACGGCCTGTTCGACGGGGCTGACGAAGATCTTGCCATCCCCGATCTTGTCGGTGCGGGCGGCCTCGATGATCGCCTCGATCGCACCTTCCACCTGATCGTCGTCAACCACCACGTCGATCTTGACCTTGGGCAGGAAGTCAACGACATATTCCGCCCCGCGATAAAGCTCGGTATGGCCCTTCTGGCGGCCAAAGCCCTTGACCTCGATCACCGAAAGGCCCTGAATACCCGCCTCCTGCAGGGCCTCCTTCACCTCGTCGAGCTTGAAGGGCTTGATGATCGCCTCGATCTTTTTCATCGTCCGGGTCTCCTGCGCCATGTTCTGGGCCGCTTGAGACCACTTCCCGCCGGGCGCCACAATCGGCTAGGCTGATTTTCAGGCATGGTTTCGGACGGGTTTCGGGTCGTTGACCGTTAATTGTGCGACATGCCTATCAATTGGGCAAAACTGAATCGGGGACGCAAGCCATGACCGATCTGCTCACCGCGGCGCAAATGAAGGCGCATGAAAGGGCGGCCAGCGAGTCGGGTGCCGTGACCGGGCTGGACCTGATGGAGCGCGCCGGGCGAGGTGTGGTCGCGGCGGTATTCGAGGAATGGCCCGACCTGGCACAGGCCCCCCACAAGGCGGTCGTGCTCTGCGGTCCGGGCAACAATGGCGGCGACGGGTTCGTGGTGGCGCGATTATTGATGGACTGGGGCTGGGCGGTGGAGGTGTTCCTCTACGGCGATGCCGAAAACCTGCCGCCGGACGCGCGCGCGAATTGCCAACGCTGGCGCGAGACGGGCGCGGCCGCACCGCTCGCCGGGGTGGTCGATACCGAAGGGGCGGCGCTGCTCGTCGATGCGCTCTTCGGCACGGGCCTTGCACGTCCCCTCGAGGGGGCGGCGCGCGCCGCATGTGCCACTGATGCCGCGCGGGTGGTGGCGGTCGATCTGCCCTCGGGGATATGCAGCGACAGCGGGCGGGTTCTGGGCGGCGCGGCCATGCGCGCCGATCTCACCGTGGCCTTCCACGCGGCCAAGTGCGGCCATTACCTGGCCGAGGGGCCGGCGCATTGCGGCCATCTCGCGCTGGTCGATATCGGCCTTGCCCCCGGCCCGCGCGCCGTGCCGCTGGTCGCGCCACCCAGGGCCGCGTGCCTGGCCAAGGGGCACGGGCACAAATACAGCCACGGCCACGCCCTGATTCTCTCGGGCGGCGCCGGGCGCACCGGCGCGGCGCGGCTGGCGGCGCGCGGCGCGCTGCGGATCGGGGCGGGGCTGGTGACGCTTGGCGTGCCCGGATCGGCGCAGCAGGAGGCGGCCTGCCAGATCACCGCGCTGATGCTGCGGCGGATCGAGGGGGCGGACGCGCTGGCGGAGTTCCTCGGCGACAGCCGGGTGAGCGCACTGTGCCTCGGGCCGGGGCTGGGCCTCGCCCGGGCGCGGGAACTGGTCCCGGTAGTCTGCGGCGGCCAGGGCCGCCGCCCGGCGGTGCTCGACGCGGATGCGCTGAGCGCCTTCGAGGACGCGCCCGAATCCCTCTTTGCCTTGCTGCACGAGGGTTGTGTGCTCACGCCCCATGGCGGCGAATTCGCCCGGCTCTTTCCCGATCTTGCCGCAAAGCTGGCCGCGCCCGCCACCCGTGGCCCGGCCTTTTCCAAGGTGGACGCCGCGCGCGAGGCAGCAAGGCGCGCCGGCTGCGTGGTCCTGTTCAAGGGGCCCGACACGGTGATCGCCGCGCCCGATGGCCGGTGCAGCGTCAATTCGGCCCATTACGAGCGCGCGGCGCCCTGGCTTGCCACTGCGGGCGCGGGCGACGTGCTGGCGGGGTTCATCGCCGGGCTTCTGGCGCGCGGTTTTGCCCCGATGCAGGCGGCGGAGGCCGCCGCCTGGCTCCACGTTGAATGTGCGCGATCCTTCGGGCCGGGCCTCATTGCCGAGGACTTGCCCGAGGCACTGCCATCGGTGCTGCGCGCGTTGTGATTGCGCGGGGCGGCGGGAGATCCCGGATCAGGTCCGGGATGACGGGGGAAATGCGCGGCGCCCGCGCGTCAGGCCCGCCGCCGCCGGGTGCGCCGCGCGGGGGCTACATCGTCGCCGGTGCCGTCGCCGGGAGAAGAGAACGGCCCGAGCGCATCGGTGATCTGGTCGAGCGTCGGGCGCGGGCCGCGCGGGCGCTCTTCCAGCGCGGCGCGCATTTTCGACAGGTGCTCGGGCATCGTGCCGCAGCAGCCACCGATGATCGTCGCGCCCGCATCGCGGGCCAGCACGGCATATTCCGCCATCAGCTCTGGCGTGCCGTCATAATGGATATGCCCGTCATGGTATTTCGGGATGCCCGCATTGCCCTTGGCAATGACCGGGCGCTCGGTGCCCTGGGCGGCAAAGCCCAGAACCGTGCGCAACAGATCCGACGCGCCCACGCCGCAATTGGCGCCAAAGGCCAGCGGCGGATTGGCCAGCTTTTCCACCAGTTTCACAAGGTCCGCCGAGGTCACGCCCATCATCGTGCGCCCCGCCGTATCGAAACTCATCGTGCCGCACCACGGCATCCCGGCCAGCGCGAACGCCTCTGCGGCGGCGCGATATTCCTCGGGCGCCCCGATCGTCTCGAGCCAGAGCACATCGGCCCCGCCTTCCTTGAGCCCCTCGGCCTGCTCGTGGAAGATCTCCACCGCCAATTCATGCGTCAACGCGCCCATCGGCGCCATGATCTCGCCCGTCGGCCCGACGGATCCCGCGACGATCACCGGACGATCGCAGGTATCGGCCACCTCGCGGCCGATCTCGGCGGCGATACGCGAGAGTTCGCGCGCACGCTTTTGCGCGCCGTGCAGCTTGAGCCGCGCAGCATTGCCGCCAAAGGAATTGGTCAGGAACAGGTCGCTGCCCGCATCGACCGCCCCCTTGTAGAGCGCGCGGATACGGTCGGGGTGCTCGTCATTCCACATCTCCGGCGCATCGCCCGATTGCAGCCCCATGTTGAAGAGGTTGGTGCCCGTCGCGCCATCGGCGAGAATCCAGTCGCGGGTGGCAAGCATCCTGGTCAGCGCGTCGGTCATGTCGGGGTGTCCCTGTCTCAAGCAGACCAGCACCCTTGACCGCGCGCGCGGTCAAAGGCAACTGCGAAATCTTCATGTAAATGGTGAGGCGCGTTTGAACGGGTTGCCCGCACGCCCCCCTCTCTCCTCACGCTTCCTTGACCAGTTGCGCCTTGGCCACCAGCAAAAGCTCGTCCATCTTGGCGCGGATCGTGTCGGCATCGGCGATGTCGCCCAGATCGCGCGCCACCTTGCGCACCACGTCCTCGTGGCCCGGCTCCTCGAAATCAGCCTTGACCACCTCGAGCGCATAGGCATTGACCGCCTCGCCGGTCTTGCCCAGCAATTCGGCGGCCCACAGGCCCAACAGCTTGTTGCGCCGCGCCTCGGCGCGGAACTTCATTTCCTCGTCATGGGCGAACTTGTTCTCGAACGCGCTCTCGCGCTCGTCAAAGGTGGTCATGGGGCCGGTTCCCTTGCACTTGTTGGTGTTGCCCCCGATATGCCTTCTGCGCGCCCCGAGGGCAAGAGGCGCACCGCCCTTGCGACACCTTGCGACAGGGCGGGGCTTGCACTATGAGGGCGCATCGGCGCGGCGCGTCCGCATCCCACCCCCAGCGACGGAGTTTGCATGGCACGGCGCAAGAAAATCTACGAAGGCAAGGCCAAGGTTCTCTATGAAGGCCCCGAACCGGGCACGATCATCCAGTATTTCAAGGATGACGCCACCGCCTTCAACGCCGAAAAGAAGGCCGTGATCGAGGGCAAGGGCGTGCTCAACAACATGCTCTCGGAATATTTCATGACCGGGCTCAACAATATCGGGGTGCCGACGCATTTCATCCGCCGGATGAACATGCGCGAACAGCTTGTGCGCGCGTGCGAGATCATCCCGCTGGAGGTGATCGTGCGCAACTATGCCGCCGGTTCCATGGCCAAGCGGCTCGGGATGGAAGAGGGCACGCAACTGCCGCGCCCGATCGTGGAATATTGCCTCAAGGACGACAAGCTGGGCGATCCGCTGGTGACCGAGGAACATATCGCCGCCTTCGGCTGGGCCAGCCAGCAGGACATGGACGATATCCTCAGCCTTGCGCTGCGGGTCAATGATTTCATGGCCGGCGTGATGTATGGCGTGGGCATCAAGCTCGTCGATTTCAAGATCGAGGTGGGCCGCGTGTATGAGGGCGATTTCCAGCGGCTGATCGTGGCCGATGAAATCAGCCCCGACAGTTGCCGCCTGTGGGACATCAAGACCGGGCAAAAGCTCGACAAGGACGTGTTCCGCCGCGATCTGGGCAGCCTCACCGATGCCTATACCGAGGTGGCAACACGCCTTGGCGTCATGCCCAAGGGCGCCACGCCCATGACCCGCCCGACGCTGATCAACTGACGAGGCCCCACGCGGCGCGCCCGCGTGGGGCGGCTGCGGCACGGGCAGCAGACAGGGCTGACAGCCCGCGCGCGCTCATGCCTCGAACAGATCGCCCGTCCCCTTCGGCCCCGGCGCCTCCAGCCCCAGATGCCGCCAGGCCGCCTGTGTCAGCATCCTCCCGCGCGGCGTGCGCTGGATCAGGCCCTGTTGCAACAAAAACGGCTCGATCACCTCTTCCAGCGCGTCGCGGCTCTCCGACAGCGCCGCCGAGAGTGTCTCGATCCCCACCGGGCCGCCCTGATAGGCCTCGGCAATCAGCCGCAGATAGCGCCGGTCGGCCCCATCCAGCCCCAGATGATCCACCCCCAGCCGGGTGAGCGAGGCATCGGCCAGCGCGCGGCTGATCCGCCCGCCGCCCTCGACCACGGCGAAATCAACCACCCGCCTGAGCAACCGGCCGGCAATGCGCGGCGTGCCGCGCGCGCGGCGGGCGATCTCGCGCGCGCCCGCCTCCTCGGTCGGAACATTCAGCAGCCGCGCGTTGCGGGTGACGATCTCGTGCAGTTCGTCCACCTCGTAGAATTGCAGGCGCGTGGGGATGCCGAAACGATCGCGCAAGGGCGTGGTCAGAAGGCCCAGCCGCGTCGTCGCGCCGACCAGCGTGAAGGGCTGCAACTCGATCCGCACGGTGCGCGCGGCCGGCCCCGACCCGATCACCAGATCGAGCTCGAAATCCTCCATCGCCGGATAGAGCACCTCCTCCACCGCCGGGTTGAGCCGGTGAATCTCGTCGATGAACAGCACATCGTTGCGCTCCAGATTGGTGAGGATCGCCGCGAGATCGCCCGCCTTGGCCAGCACCGGGCCGGATGTCATGCGAAACCCCACCCCCAGTTCGCGCGCCATGATCTGCGCCAGCGTCGTCTTGCCCAGGCCGGGGGGGCCGTGAAACAGCGTGTGATCCATTGCATCGCCGCGCTGGCGCGCCGACTGGATGAACACCGCCAGATTGGCCCGCGCCTCGCGCTGGCCGATGAATTCCGACAGCGCCTGCGGCCGCAAACTGCGGTCAAGGTCTTCGGGCAGGGCCTCGGGGCGCAATGTCGGATCGGGTTCGGTCATGCGTTCAGCCCTTCGGCGCCAGAAGCCGCAGCGCGGCGCGGATGAGCGCGGCCGTGTCGGCCCGCGCATCCTCACCAGCCGCCTGTGCCACAGCACCCGCCGCCTCGCCGGGGCCATAACCCAGATTGGTCAGCGCCGAAAGCGCCTCGGCCTGCGCGCCGGGGCTTGGCGGGGCCACGGGAGCAAGGGCGGGCGCGGTCTCGATCACCACATCCTCGGCCCCTGCCTCGGGCGGCGCGGCGGCGGCCATCGTGCCCATCGCCATCACCGCAGGCGCCTTGTCCTTCAGCTCGTTGACCACCCGTTGCGCGGTCTTGGCGCCCACCCCCTTGGCCGCGGTGATCGAATGCCAGTCGCCCAGGGTGATCGCGCGGCTCACGCCCTCGGGGCCGAGCGCGCCCAGAATGGCCAGAGACGCCCTGGCCCCCACCCCCTGCACGCTCATCAAGAGGCGATGCCATTCCTTTTCCACCAGCGTGGGAAAGCCGAACAACTGCAACAGGTCCTCGCGCACCAGGAGATCGGTATAGAGCGCCGCCATGCCGCCCACGCCCGGCAATGCGGCCAGCGTCCGCTCGGAGCAATGCACGATATAGCCCACCCCGCGCACGTCGATCAGCACATGATCGGCCCCGCGCCAGTCGATCCGCCCCGCGATGCGTCCGATCATGCCACTGCCCGCCCGATGCTGCGCCCGTAATGCGCGTGGCAGATCGCCACCGCCAGCGCATCCGCCGCGTCCGGCCCCGCCAGCACCACGCCGGGAAGCTGCACGCGCACCATATGGGCCACCTGTTCCTTGGCGGCATGGCCCACGCCCACCACCGTCTTTTTCACCCGGTTGGGCGAATATTCCCCCACCGTCAGCCCGTATTGCGCAGGCACCAGCAGCGCCACGCCCCGCGCCTGCCCCAGCTTGAGCGTGCCCGCGCCGTCCTTGTTGACGAAGGTCTGCTCGATCGCCGCCGCCTGCGGATCAAAGCGATGCACGACATCGGTCAACTGCTCGTAAAGCGACAGGAGCCGCGCGCCCAGATCCGCGCCCGTGGAATGGCACACCCCGTTGGCGATATGGCTCAGGCGGCTGCCCGCCACCTCGATCACGCCCCAGCCGAGATTGCGCAATCCCGGGTCGATGCCCAATACCCTCATGTCGCCTGCCCTGCCCTGTTTTCCCTCGACTAGCACGAAACAGGAACAAGCGCCAAGCGGAATACGCGCGCGGGGGCGTGCATACTCAGGACTCGCGACGGCCAAACACCGGCACGCGCCCGGACCCAGGCCCAAGCGGCCGGTCTGCAGACCTTCCTCCATGATGGCCGCGTCGAGATCGACTCCAACAGCGTGGAAAACCTGATCCGCCCGATCGCTCTCAATCGCAAAAACGCCCTATTTGCGGGACACGACGAGGGCGGAAAAGCCTGGGGCGCATCGCTTCATTAATCGAAACATGCAAGATCAACGGTGTCGAGCCATTCGCCTATCTCAGGGCCACCCTCGCGGCCATCGCCGCCGGCCACCCCCAGAAACGCATCGATGACCTGTTGCCCTGGAACTTCACGACGTCAATCTGAAAAGCCCGTGGGGCCCAGCTGGCGCTTACGCCTCTAAGAGCACACTTCCGTCATTGTAACGACCAATCTCGACTTTGGTGAATGGCCCTCGGTCTTCGGCGATGCAAAGATGACCACCGCACTTCTTGATCGCCTTACCCATCATCGCGACATCGTCGAGACCGGCAACGAAAGCTGGCGCTTCAAAACCCGCGAATAACCCACAAACCGCTGGCCTGATACGGCTGCGCCATAAGGAGGCTACACCGCATCGGGCCAGCTGACACTGCGCAAAATGGGCGTCATTTTTGGACGCCGATATAGGGTCAAAATTGCATGCCGATTGACATCCTCGATCATTGCTGTGACGCTTTGATCAAACTGATCGACCAGCCCGACCGCATCGCCTCCATCGGATGCCGCCAATGGGCACAAGAGTGCTGATCAGTGCAGGTTGGTCTGAGATGGGTCGCGTTGCAAATCTCGCGCAGCCGTGCATAACCGCGCGCATCAGACAGGAAAGGTGCGCCGATGATCCTCTACCCCGCCATCGACCTCAAGGACGGGCGCGCCGTGCGCCTCTTGCGTGGCGACATGGAAAAGGCGACCGTGTTCAACGAGGATCCGGCGGCGCAGGCGCGCGCCTTTGTCGAGGCGGGGTGCGAATGGCTGCACCTGGTGGACCTCAACGGCGCCTTTGCCGGTGCGCCGGTCAATGCCGCGCCGGTCGAGGCGATCCTTGCCGCCTGCCCGGTGCCGGCGCAGCTTGGCGGCGGCATCCGCGACATGGCCACGATCGAGCACTGGCTGGGCCGCGGCCTCGCGCGGGTGATCCTCGGGACGGTGGCGGTGGAGAACCCCGCCCTCGTGCGCGAGGCGGCGCGCGCCTTCCCCGGTCAGGTTGCGGTGGGGATCGACGCGCGGAATGGCCGTGTGGCCACGAAAGGCTGGGCGGAAGAGACCGATGTGGACGCAACCGACCTCGCGCGATCCTATCAGGATGCGGGCGTGGCGGCGATCATCTATACCGACATCGACCGCGACGGCGCCATGCAGGGGCCCAATATCGAGGCAACGGCGGCGCTGGCGTGTGCCGTGTCGATCCCGGTCATCGCCTCGGGTGGGGTGTCGTCGCTCGATGACCTGATCGCCCTGCGCGATTGCGGCGCGGGTCTGAACGGTGCGATCTCGGGCCGCGCGCTTTATGACGGGGCGCTTGATCTGGCCGCGGCGCTCGCCGCGCTGAAAGGATGAGCCTTGTCAGTTGCAGGCCCGAGACCGACAAACCGGTGGTCAGTCTGGCCGGGTTGGCGTTATCATGACTGCGGTTCCGGCACGGTGGCCTGGTGTCCCCGGGGCTCGCGAGGTCCGCAACACGAATCCTGAATGGTGGAAAACCGCTTGAGCATGAACAATCCAGCAAAAGATACGCCGCGCCGCCAGCCCGGTTCGGGCGCGGAGCGCGGCGAGCCGAACAAGAAGGTGTCTGGGCAAGACAGAACCGCGCAGCAACTGGCGGAAGAACAAAAGCGCATGGCGCTGCGGATTGCGGAACTCAAGAACGAGAAGCTGCGCCGTAACGTCAAGGATCTGGAGGCGGAAATGGCACCCAGGTCGGGCGCGGCCCCGTCTCGGGGCGCACAAGAGATCGCACCGCCCGTCATGCCGGCGCGACCGCGCAAGCGTCACTGGCTCACGGCTGCGAGCTTTGTCGTCGTGGTGATCCTGCCCGTTCTGGTTTCGGCCTGGTATCTGTGGACGCGCGCGCATGATCGTTACGTCTCCTATGCGGGGTTTTCCGTCCGCACCGAAGAGATCGGCTCTGCGATGGAGCTGCTGGGTGGCGTGGCGCAAATTTCCGGTTCGTCCTCGTCCGACACCGACATTCTCTACAAGTTCATCACCAGCCCCGAAATTGTCGCCATCGTGAATGCACAGATCAACCTCCGCGAGATATGGAGCCGGCCGGGCCGGTCCTGGCTCGATGCGTCAGATGATCCCGTCTTTGCCTACAATCCCGCCGGCATCCTGCCGAGCATCTTCGGGGCCGAGGCGCGCCCGCCGGACGGCGCAATCGAGGATCTGACCGATCACTGGCGGCGGATGGTCAAGGTGTATTCCGATTCCGGAACCGGGCTTATCGACCTCGAGGTGCAGGCATTCCGCCCGGACGAGGCGCGCACCATCGCCCGGCTCGTCTATGACGAGAGCACGGCGATGATCAACCGCCTCTCCGCCCTCGCGCGAGAGGATGCCACATCCTATGCGCGCACCGAGCTTGATCTCGCGGTCGAGCGGCTCAAGCGGGCGCGGCAGGCAATGACGCGATTTCGCAACGAGACCCAGATCGTTGACCCTTCGGCCTCGATCCAGGGGCAAATGGGTATTTTGGGATCACTGCAATCGGAGCTGGCGCAGACTTTCATAGATCTCGATATCCTGCGCCAGACCGCCAGGGAAAGCGATCCACGCATAACCCAGGCGGAACGTCGTATCCAGGTGATCGAGGATCGCATCGAGGCCGAACGGCGCAAGCTCGGCCTTGGCAGGAACAGCACGCAGGATCAGGACGAGAATGCCTTCGCGACACTGATGGGCGAGTTCGAGAGCCTCTCGGTCGATCTGAGATTCGCCGAACAGAGCTATACAGCGGCGATGGCCGCATATGATGTCGCCTTGGCCGAAGCGCAGCGCAAGAACCGTTATCTGGCCGCGCATGTCAATCCGACCCTGCCGGAATCGGCGACGCAGCCAGAGCGCGTGACCCTTGCCGGGCTGGTGGCCCTGTTCGCGTTCCTGATCTGGTCGATCCTCGTCCTGGCGGTTTATGCGCTCAAGGACAGGCGATGATCGTCCTGCGCGACCTGACAAAGGTTTTCGAGATCAACGGCACGAAAAAGATCGTTGCCGACAGGATCAACGCGGTTTTTCCCACCGGTGTTTCGGTCGGCCTTCTGGGGCGAAACGGGGCCGGAAAATCCACCCTTCTCAAGGTGATCGCGGGCACCTCGGCACCGACATCCGGCGAGGTTCTGAGCGACGGCGACATCTCGTTTCCCGTCGGTCTGTCGAGTTCCATGCATCCCGACATGAGCGGCGCGCAGAATACCCTCTTCGTTGCGCGGATCTACGGGGCCGACACCGACGAGATGATCCGCTTTGTCGCCGATTTCTCCGAGCTCGGAGAGCATTTCCACCTTCCGGTCCGCACCTATTCCTCGGGGATGCGGTCCCGGCTGAGCTTTGGCATCAACATGGCGCTGAAATTCGACACCTATCTCATCGATGAGATCACCGCTGCGGGTGATGCCTCTTTCCGCGCGAAAAGCAGCCTGGTCTTTCGGCAGCGGATGCAACACGCCGGTGCGATATTTGTCAGCCATTCCACGAACACGCTCCGGGACATGTGCGACGCGGGCGCCGTGCTCGAAAACGGGCAGTTGAGCTATTACGAGAACCTCGAGGATGCCATTGCGCATCACGAGGAGAACATGGCCAGACGGCGCAGGGCGTAAGCCGGTTTCAGAAATGGTTGATGGGCCTTTTCGGTTCGAAATTGCAACAATAACAGGCGCGGTCGGCCCGGCGCGGCGGTTTGCGGCGTCGGGGATGATGACATTGATCGAGTGCGTGCTATGCTTGCTAGCAAGCGGGGAGACGCGCCATGATCCGACTTGTCCTTGCCCTCATCGTGCTTGCCGCGCCCGCATGGACGCAGGAGCGCAGACCGAGTCATTGCATCGCCGTCGCCCAGAGCGCGCCGGGGATGGTGTATCTGCACCAGGCCGGTTTCCGCGACCCGCTGCCTGTTTTCACGGTGCGCATCCGATATGTCAGCCATTCCAGCTTTCTCATCCAGGGCGGAGGGTATTCGGCGGTGACCGATTATGCGGGCTTTGTGGGAAGTGCCGATTTCACCCCCGATATCGTCACCATGAACCACGCCCACTCCACCCATTTTACCCACAATCCCGATCCGGCTATTCCCCATGCGCTGCGCGGCTGGGGGCTGTTCGGCGAGGGGGCGGAGCATCATCTTGACCTTGGCAGGATGCTGGTGCGCAATGTGCCAACCGACATCCGGCTGGGTGAGAACGGGCGCGAACCCAATGGCAATTCGATCTTCGTCTTCGAGACCGAGGGATTGTGCATCGCTCACCTGGGGCACCTCCATCACGAACCCACGGATGCGCAATATGCCGCGATCGGGCGTATGGATGTGGTGATGGTCCCGGTCGATGGTGGCTATACCATGGCGGTGGACAGCATGATCAACGTCATGCGCCGCGTGAAGGCGAGCGTTATCCTGCCGATGCACTGGTTCACCGACATGACGCTGGAGCGGTTTCTGCGCGGCATGGAGGACGACGGCTTTATGATCGCGCGTCCCGGCACGAGCGAGGTCGAGGTGTCGCTAAGGACGCTGCCGGAGCGGCCAACGGTGGTCGCGCTGCGCCCGGCATTGCTGCGCGACGACGAGTAGCGGTCACGCCGGGACGCCACGAGAAACCATGCTCTCACCGCGGGCACAATGCGCCCTGGTTGCGCGTTCTTCCCTGTCCGAGGGCGGGTATGTCGCGGATTTCGATGGGAAAATGGTGCGGCGAGAGGGACTCGAACCCCCGACATACACGGTGTAAACGTGTCGCTCTACCAACTGAGCTATCGCCGCCTGCAATTCATGCGGCGCTGGATAGTCAAATGTGCGGGGCTGCGCAAGTGTCATCGGGGGAGACAAACTCGATGACGCGGCAGCGAAAACCAACCCGGTGGCCGGGTGCCCGGCGGGTCGTGTCCGAGGCCATCCGCGCCGAGGCCGCCCACCGAGCCCGGACAAAAACGCCCTCGCCAACTTTGCGACGTTCAGACGCGCCGCCCTCAATGTGATCAAGGCCGACGGATCAAAAGGATCAGACCGCCGCATGTTCAAACCGGCCGGGTGGCATGTCAATTTCCCGGACAGGCTTATCGCTCATATGCGAAATGCGACTGCGCCCTGGGCGCATGGGCCGGCAACGCTTGACAGAAAACAGATCTGAACCCAGTGTCGGCGCAGATTGCTTGTCGATCGAGTGTTGGTCTGACGTGCGTCAGCGCATTTCGGGGCCGCGCCTGTCTCTGGTCGGACGGTGATGTGGTGCCCATTGGGAGGGGATATGAACAAACAGTTCGCATATACGCAGGCCAAGCTTTTCATCGGAGGCGAGTGGGTTGATCCGCTCGACGGCGAGCTGGTGCCGTCGATCGACCCCGCGACCGGAGAGTTCTGGGCCTTGACAGCCTTCGGCGGTGTCCGTGACATCGACCGGGCAGTGGCGGCGGCGCAGGAGGCGATGCGCGGCCCCTGGGGGAGGATGCCGGTTGCCGAACGCGCTGCGCTGATCCGCAAGCTCGGGGCGCTGATCGAAGAGAACGCGCCCCGCATGGCCGAACTGGAAAGCCGCGACAATGGGCGCCCGCTGCGCGAAACCCGCGCGAACATCGCCGGCGAAGCGCAATGGTATTATTATTTCTCGGGGCTGGCGGACAAGCTGGACGGTCGGATGATGAACATCAATCCCGACCTGATCGCCTATACCCAGCGTGTGCCGATCGGCGTGGTCGGAGCGATCGTGCCGTGGAACGCGCCAACTCTGGTCACGACGATGAAGCTGGCACCCGCCCTGGCGGCGGGCTGCGCCATGGTCATCAAGGTTGCCGAGCATACCACGGTCACCACTTATGAACTGGCCAAGCTGGTCGAGAAGGCCGGCTTTCCCGCGGGCGTTGTCAACGTGGTGCCGGGCTACGGCCAGGTTGCCGGCGCGCATCTGGCGGCGCATCCCGGTGTGGACAAGCTGTCGTTTACCGGCGAACACCGCACCGCGCAGGAGATCATGCGCGCGGGGGCGGTCAACCTCAAGCGTGTGTCGTTCGAATGTGGCGGCAAGTCGCCGCACATCGTGTTCGACGATGCCGATGTGGATGAGGCGATCAATGCGGTTTCGCACGCGGGTTTCATGGCCTGCGGTCAAAGCTGCACCCTGGGGTCGCGCATCCTTGTGCAGCGCAAGCTGTATGATCGCGTTGTCGAGGAGGTCGGAGCGCGGGCCGGTCGGTTGCGGGTGGGCAATCCGCTTGATCCCGATACGCATATCGGGCCGCAGACCCACAAGGATCAGCTGGAAAAGACGCTGGGCTACCTTGATGTGGGCAAGTCGGAGGGGGCCCGCCTGGTCGCGGGCGGCGCGCGGCTGACCGGCAAGGGGTTCGACGGGGGTTATTTCGTGCAACCCACCGTCTTTGCCGACGTGGATCCCGGAATGCGCATCGCGCAGGAAGAGATCTTCGGTCCGGTCGTGTCGATGATTCCCTTCGACACCGAGGAAGAGGCGGTCTCGATTGCCAACGGTGTGCAATACGGCCTGACTGCCGGCATCTGGACCCGCGACCTGTCTCGTGCGCACCGCGTGTCGGCACAGATCATGGCCGGAACCGTCTGGGTCAATACCTACCGGATCCTCAATCCCGGCGTGCCCTATGGCGGCTTCAAGATCAGTGGTATCGGCCGCGAGAACGGTCCCGAGGCGATTGACGAATACACCCAGCCGCGCGCGATCATGATCAATCTGGGTGGCACCTATCCATATCCCTATGCATGATCTTCAAGTCTGCAATGGGGCGGAAAATATGGCGACGACACGATAATTCAATTGGGAGGACTGATATGACTTTTTCGATCGGGCGCGCCTTGAGCGCGCCATTGCGAGGGATCGCGTTGGCTGTTGGCGGGCTTGCCCTGCTGTCGTCTACGGCCTGGGCACAGCCAACGGCAGAGAACCCGGTGGTGATGCGGCTCTCGCATCCCTATCCGACCGTGACCCAGCATCACGCCAACATGGAGTATTTCAAGGAAGAGGTGGAGCAGCGCACTGGCGGGAGGCTCATCGTGGATATCTTCCCGGCCTCTCAGTTGATGCCGATCACGCAGGAAATCAACGGCATGCTTTCGGGGCAGATCGACGCGGCCTATTCGTTGAACACCATAGCCGCCACGCTCGATCCCTTGTGGGGTTTCTTCGAACTGCCTTTCCTGTTCAACATCACGCCCTCTGACCAGAAGCATCTGCGCGACTTCGTGAAAAGCGAGGCCGGTGGCGGTGCGCTTCGCGCCAGCATGGAGGCCAAAGGCATCAAGGTGCTGGCGATTGCCCCTACCGATATGGTGGGCGCGTTCATCAACACGCGGCGCCCGGTCCGGACCATCGACGACTTCGCCGGCCTGAAGATGCGGATCCCCGGGGGCAAATACCTGGGCCAGAGCATCAATCTTCTGGGGGCCTCGTCGATCTCGATGGCCTATGCCGAGTTCAGCTCGGCGATCGTGCAGGGGACCGTGGACGGCACGATTACCGGCATTCTCTTCACCTATGACAACCGAATCCCGATCAAACACCTGAGCGGTGTCAACTTGTGGTATGCGGGCCTTCCTCTTCTGGTGTCGAAGCGGTTCTTCGACACCCTTCCGGAGGACATCCAGCAGATCCTCGTCGAGGCGGGCTCGGATCTCGAGGACTTCGGCTTCGACGCCACCGAGCGGCGCGCCGCGGAGGCGCTCAAGCTGATCGAAACAGAGATGGGCGTTGAGGTCGAACCGCCGTTCGACGACGCCACGATCCAGCCGATGCGCGAGGCCACGCAGCCGGTTCTGGAGGAGTTCGTAAAGGCCAATCCAGCCGGACAGGCGCTGATCGACGAGGCGAAGAGGCTGCTGCCGAACTGATCGGAAAAGACGTGCGGGGGCCCGGATCACACCGACCGGGCCCCTTTGTTGCCGCGACCGCCCAGGCGGGAAGGCTGCTTGCGGCCGGGTTCCGGGCGCGGATCAGGTGAAGAGGCTTCACAGCAAGGTAATGCAAAGGTTGATGTAATGGAAACCCGCCAGACAGTTCCCGTGCTCGAGCCGCTCACAATTTTCGTGGATCGCGTCGCCGGTCGGCTTGGAACCCTGATCGACTGGTTCGGTGTCATCATGATTGTGATCAGCGCCGGTCTGGCATTCGTGAGCGTCGTGCTGCGCTATGGTTTCGGGGTCTCTGACCAGATCATCGAGGAAATTTCCCGTTACACCGTGGTTTACGCGTGTTTTCTCTTCGTGGGTCCGCTGCTTCGGAAGAACGAGCATATCAGGGTGGACGTGATCTCGGCGGCGCTGTCGGCAACGTTCAACCGCCTGCTGCACTTCGTTCTGGCATTGGTGTTTCTCCTGGTCGCCATCGTCGTCTTCCGCTCGGGCTGGGTCTGGGTGAGTGATCTTCTTCGCTATCAGATGACGGTGATCGGAGGAACCATGCCCGCCTGGCTGCCATCGCTTTCGGTGCCGGTCGGCCTCGGGATGGCGGTCCTTTTCGGCGCGGGAGAAGTGCTGCGGACACTTCTCGCGCTGATTTCGCCGGATGCACCCGCCGCAAGGCCATACATTCATGAAGATGACGTGCAAAGCTGAGGAAGAACCATCGTGACCATAGGTCTGCTTCTTTTTGTCGTGCTGCTGGTCCTGGGCGCGCCGGTTTTCCTGGCGCTCACCGGAGCGGGGGCCTATCTCGCCCTGGTCGAGCTCGGCCTGCCGCTGTCCATGCTGGCCCAGCAGATATACACCTCGGTGGATGTCTTCGTGCTGATGGCGGTGCCCTACTTCATCTTCTCGGGCAACATCATGCTGAATTGCGGGCCGAGCAGCTATCTTTTCCGTTTTCTCGACGATCTGGTGGGGCATCTGCCCGGCGGCATGGCCGCGGCGGCGGTTCTTGCCTGCATGATCTTCGGGGCGCTTTCGGGATCGGGGATCGCGACCGTGGTGGCGATCGGCTCGATCGCCATCCCGGAAATGCTGCGCCAGGGCTATCCGAAGAGCTCGAGCATGGGGCTGATCACCTGTTCGGGCACCATCGGCCAGATGATCCCGCCCAGCATCTACATGGTTCTGTTCGCCTCGCTCGTGCAGGGCGATGTTTCGCGTTATTTCATGGCGGGGATCATTCCGGGCCTCATCACCGGCGTGATGCTGATCGTGGTGGCAGTGATTATGGCCCGCCGCGAAGGGATGCGGTTGAAGCCCGCGGTCGGCTGGCAGGAACGCTGGGTGAGCTTCAAGCAGGCGTTCCCGGTCCTGCTGATGCCGCCGATCGTGCTGGGCGGCATCTATGGCGGCATCTTCACCCCCACCGAGGCAGCTGCGGTCTCGATCGTCTATTCACTGCTGATCAGCGGGTTCGTGTACCGGACGCTGACCTTTGCCAACTTCGTGAAAAGCGCGCGCGACGCCATGGCCAGCACTGCGGCGATCTTCATTATCCTGGGTGGCGCGACCATCCTGGCGGTGACGGTCACCTATCTCAAGTTGCCGCAGAACCTTGTGGATTACGTCACGCATCTCGGTCTTTCGCCGCAGATGCTGCTTCTGGCGATCGTCATCCTCTACCTGCTGCTCGGGATGGTGATGGATCCCGTGCCGATCATGTATATCACCGTGCCGATCCTGCTGCCGGTTCTGATGGTGGCGCAGATCAACCTGATTCATTTCGCGGTGGTGACTGTGGCGGCCATGATGGTGGCACAAGCCACTCCGCCTTTCGGCATGTCGCTCTTTGCCATGTCGGGCCTGTTCCGGGCACCGATCGCCGTCGTGGTGCGAGGCAGCCTGCCCTATCTGGCGGCGCTGGTGGTGGCGACCTTCATTATTCTCTTCTTCCCCGGTCTCAGCCTCTATCTTCCCGACATGATGGGCCGCTGAGCGTCGGCCGCTATAACCAACTGAACAGAAAGGAAACACAATGGGACGTTTGCAAGACAAGGTTTCGATCATCACCGGCTCGGGCTCGGGGATGGGCAAGTCGGCCGCCGAGCTGTTCTCGCGCGAGGGGTCGAAGCTCGTGGTGGTGGACATCAACGAAAAGGCCGGCGAGGCGGTGGCCGAGAGTATCCGCAAGGCTGGCGGCGAGGCGATCTTCGTGCGCGCCGATACCGGCAAGGAAGCTGACCTGAAGGCCATGACCGACGCCGCGATCAAGACATTCGGCCGTATCGACGTGTTCTGGCACAATGCCGGGATCGCCGGCGCGGGCAGCCTCGACAAGACCACCGAGGCCGATTTCGACCGCCAGATCGCAATACATGTGAAGGGCGGCTTCTTTGGTGCCAAGCATGTGCTGCCGCACATGATCAAGGCTGGCGGCGGGGCGGTGCTGTTTACCAGTTCGATCTCGGGCGAGAAGGCCTCGCCGGCCTCGCCAAGCTATTCCATCGCAAAAGCGGGCCTGCAGATCCTGGCCAAATGCATCGCCCTGGCGAATGGCAAGAACAACATCCGCGCCAACGCGATCTGCCCGGGGCCGGTGGACACGCCGCTCTGGCCCTCGTTCATCGGCCGCGATCCCGACATCATTGCGCCGGAGGACCTGGAGAAGGCTTTCCTTACACGCGTGCCGATGGGCCGCCTGATCCAGCCTCACGAAATCGCCAATGCGGCGCTGTTCCTGTGCTCTGACGAGGCCTCGGCGATTTCGGGGGCGATCCTGCCGGTTGACGGCGGCATGCTGGTGGCATGACCATGGATTTCCGGCTCAACGAGCAGCAGCGCGACTTCCAGCAGACGGCCCGGCAATTCGCCCGGGACGTTCTGGTGGATGTGGCGCGGGAATGCGAGCGCACCAATGCGCCCGTGCCCGACGATGTTCGGCGGCAGATGGGTGATCTCGGGTTCCTGGGGATAAACATCCCCGAGGAATATGGCGGCTTGGGTGCCGGCAAGGTGGACGCCCTGATCGTCCTCGAGGAACTTGCCAAGGTATCGCCCGCCGCAGCCTTTCCGGTGTTCGAGGCCAATTGCGGCCCGACCCAGACGCTGCTTTATCAAGGGTCGGAGAAGCTCAAGGCGCAGGTTCTGCCGCGCGTCTGCTCTGGAGAGATGATGGTGTCGGTGGCGATGTCGGAGCCCGACGTCGGCACCGCCATGACCGATCTCACGACCCGGGCCGAGATCAAAAACGACCGCATCGTCATCAACGGCGTCAAGCGTTGGTGCAGCGGGGCGGGTCACGCCCGTGGCTACGTCCTCTACTGCCGGCTGTCCGACAAGCCGGGGGCGGCGGGCGTGGGCGCGGTGTATCTCGAAAAGGACACGCCGGGCCTGTCCTTCGGAAAGCCCGAGGTTTTCATGGGCGTGCGCGGGTTCCACAATGCCGAGATCTATCTCGACAATGTCGAGATCCCGGTGGAAAACATCATCGTTCCGGCGGGCGGCGTGCGCGACCTGATGCGCTCGTTCAACATGGAGCGTCTGGGCAATGCCACCTGTGCCCTGGGGATCGCCGCCAGCGCGCTCGACGTGGCGCTCGACTATACGCAGAGCCGCGTCCAGTTCGGCAAGCCGATCGTGGATTTCCAGGCGGTGCAGCTTCGGCTGGCCGACATGAAGGTGGATGTGGAGGCGATGCGCCTGCTGATTCACCGCGCGGCGCAGGCCGCCGAGGACGGGCTGCCATCGCTCATGGATACCAGCGTTGCCAAGAGCTTTGCCAACGAGGCGGTCCGCCGGGTGGTGGCACACGGGATTCAGGTGATGGGCGCGAACGGCTACAATTCCGAATACCCGATGGAGCAGAAGGTGAGGGATTCCTGGGTATGGGGAATCGGCGGCGGGCATATCGACCTGCAGAAGGTGAACATCACCTCCGAGATGGTCGGGCGGCGATTTCCGCAGCGTTGAAGACAGGAATCAAGGAGAAAGAAAGAATGAGAAGCGATCGTGATTTCGGGTTTACCGACGAACAGATGATGCTGCGCGAGTCGGTTCGCGACTTCGTGCGCAAGGAGGTGCCCGACAGCTATGCGCGGCGCTGCGATCAGCAAAAGATTCCGCCGCTCGATGCCTTCGACAAGATGGCCGAGCTTGGCTGGCTGGGAGTGGCGATCCCCGAGGAATACGGCGGCTCTGGGCTGGGCTTCGTGGAATTGGGCATCATCCAGGAAGAGCTTTCCTATGGGCTGCTGGAACTGGCCGTCCTGTTCTACCGCGCCACGGTGCATGGGGCGCAATCGCTCCTGACCTATGGCAGCGAGGCGCAGCAGCGCAAGTATCTGCCGCTGATTGCTGCGGGCAAGTTCAAGTCGTCGATGAGCCTGACCGAGCCCAATGCCGGCTCCGACGCGGCGGGCGTGCAGACCCGCGCGGTTCGCGACGGCGACGGCTTCGTGATCAATGGGGCCAAGGTGTTCAACTCGCAGGTGGACATCGCCGACCGGACGGTTCTGGTGACGCGGACCGATCCCGCAGCGCCGCCCCACCAGGGCATCAGCCTGTTCTTCGTGGACCCCAAGAGCCCCGGCGTCACGATCGAGCGGCTCGATACCTTGTGTTTTCGCGCGGTCGGCACCAACCGGGTGACCTACGAGGATGTGCGCGTCAGCGAGGATGACCTTCTGGGCAATCTCAATGGCGGCTGGAAGCACCTGATGACGAACCTCAACAAGGAGCGCTTCTCGCTTGCCGCGCAGGTCACAGGCGCGGCCCAGGCGGCGCTGGACTGTGCCCTGCAATACGCCAAGGACCGGGTGCAGTTCGGCAAGCCCATAGGCAAGTTCCAGGTGATCCAGCACAAGCTGGCCGACATGCAGATCGCTGTGCACACGGCCCGGATGCTGACCTACGATCTGGCGCGGCGGCTCGATGCCGGCATCGAGTGCCGCAAGGAGTCCTCCATGGCCAAGGTGTTCACCTCCGAGGCCTATTTCCGCGTCGCCGACGAGGGGATGCAGATCCTCGGAGGGTATTCCCTGACTCCGGATTTCCCGATGGAGCGCCATTATCGCGATTCGCGTCTGATGCGGATCGGAGGCGGCTCCAGCGAGGTGCTGCGCACCTCGATCGCAAAGGATCTGGGCCTTTGAGGCGGGGCCGCCTCGGGGGTACACCCGAGGCACCCCGGAACGACCGGCGGGGCAAGCGCGGAACCGGGCACCAGCGCGTGACTGTGGCCTGCGCCCCGGTGGCAATGCGGCTGGCTCCGGTCGCCCAGAACGTAAAACCCGCCTCGCGAATCGGACGGTTGGGCGCGGTTTCGACCTCCTCGTTCAGCCGCGCAAGAAGGATTGCGCCCGGACATCGTTCGGACCGACAGCTTTGGCACGGTCATCGCGCAGCTTGGCCTTCACCTGCGGTTTCGGCGTCTTGTTCCTGAGCTGTATGCCCAACTCCCTGTAAATGCGATAGACTTTCTTGATATTGGTGCCCCGGCCCTCGCGGTCAAGGAGCACAGGCCGTATCGCCCCCCGGTCTCGCAGATCTCCTTGATCTGCTTCATTTCGGTCGGCAGCAAGCCGGCATGTTTCTTCGTCCAGTCGAAGCAGGTCGGCTGGCCGATTCCGGCCTTGCGGCTGATCCCGGCCACCGGCGTGCCTTCCTCGCTCGGCTTGATGATGAACGCCTTCTGCGCGTCCGAAAACTTCGATGCCTTCATGTGACGCGCCGCCTCTCCCGGCCGGGAAATCGTAGCGGAAAACCCCAGGCCAGAACCGTCCGGTTCGCGGGGATCAGACCGCCCCTTGACCACACAGGTAAATGTTGCGGCAAATTCTCGTGCGCTTTTCCTGCACCGGGTCGCATTGTAACCCCCATCGAGCAAGCTGTAAGAAGGGCGAGAACATGGATGAGCAAGCCTTCGGAGCGCCGCATGAACGAGAAAACCACCCATTTCGGATTTCAGGACGTGCCCGAGGCGGAGAAGGCGGGGCGCGTGCGCGGTGTCTTCGGCTCGGTGGCGTCGAAATACGATGTGATGAACGATGCGATGAGTTTCGGCATCCACCGGATCTGGAAGGATGCGATGATGGACTGGCTCGCGCCGCGCTCCGGTCAGCGGCTTCTCGATGTGGCGGGGGGGACGGGCGATATCGCCTTTCGCTTCCTGCGGCGTGCCGGGCGCGGCCATGCCACGGTGCTTGACCTGACCGAGCCGATGCTGGTGGAGGGGCGCAAGCGCGCCGAGGCGTCGGCGCTGGCGGACAGTCTCGACTGGGTTGTGGGGGACGCGATGGCGCTGCCCTTCGAGGATGCGAGTTTCGATGTCTATACGATCAGTTTCGGTATCCGCAACGTGACCCGCCCGCAGGAGGCGCTCGACGAGGCGTTTCGCGTGCTGCGTCCCGGCGGGCGGTTGATGGTTCTGGAATTCAGCCGGATCCCGAATGAGTTGATGCAGAAGGTCTATGATCTTTATTCGTTCAACATCATTCCGCGTCTGGGGCAGGCGATCGCGCGGGATCGCGACAGCTATCAGTATCTGGTCGAATCGATCCGCCGCTTTCCCGATCAGGAGACATTCCTCGGGATGGTGCGCGCGGCGGGGTTCGGGAACGCGAAATATCGCAACCTCTCCATGGGCATCGCCTGCCTGCATTCCGGGTGGAAGATTTGAGAGGGCCGCATAATCTTTTGCGTTTGGTCCGCACGGGTGCGACGCTGGAACGCACCGGCGCGATGAGCCTCATCATGGAGGCGCTGGAGGCGCCGCCGCTGGTGCGGGCGACCATGCGCGCGCTCGCCTGGCCGTTTCAGTGGCTGGGCGAGAGGGGCGATCAGGCCATGCCGCCCGCGGTGCGCGCGCTGACCGCGCTGGGACCCGCCTATATCAAGTTCGGGCAGATCCTCAGCACCCGGCCCGATCTGGTGGGCGAGGACCTGGCGGCGCAACTGCGCGTGCTTCAGGACAAGCTCCCCCCCTTCCCGGTCGAGGTGGCGCAGGCGGCCATCGCGCGGGAACTTGGCCGTCCGGTGGCCGAGATGTTCGACGAGTTCAGCCCGCCGGTGGCCGCCGCCTCGATCGCGCAGGTGCACAAGGCCCGGCTGCGCGAGAGCGGCGAGGCCGTGGCGGTCAAGGTGCTGCGCCCCGGTATCGAGCGCGCCTTTCGCCGCGATATCGACGCGTTCTATTTCGCCGCGCGCATGATCGAGATGCTCTCGCCCGCGTCGCGCCGGTTGCGGCCCACGGACGTGATCGCCCATTTCGAGGGCGTGGTGACGGGCGAGCTCGATCTGCGCCTCGAGGCGTCCTCGGCCTCGGAATTCGCGGCCAATACCAAGGGCGACGCGGGGTTCCAGCTGCCCCGCGTGCATTGGCACTTGTCCTCGCGCCGGGTGATGACGATGGAATGGGCCGATGGCGCCCCGATGGGCGACAACGCCGCCATTGATGCGGCAGGGCATGACCGGGGGGCGCTCGGCGCGCGGGTGCTGCAACTCTTCCTCAGCCATGCGCTGCGCGACGGCTATTTCCACGCCGACATGCACCAGGGCAATCTCAAGGTGGCCGCCAATGGCGACATCATCGCCTATGATTTCGGGATCATGGGGCATATCGACGAATATACCCGGCGCGTCTATGCCGAGATCCTCTACGGGTTCATCAAGCGCGATTACCGGCGTGTGGCAGAGGTGCATTTCGAGGCGGGTTATGTGCCGGCGGACCGGGATGTGGATGCTTTCGCGCGCGCGCTGCGGGCCGTGGGCGAGCCGATCTTCGGCATGGATGCCAGCCGCATTTCGATGGGCAGCCTGCTGAGCTATCTCTTTGAGGTGACAGAGCGGTTCGGGATGGAAACGCGCACCGAGCTGATCCTGTTGCAGCGCACGATGGTGGTGGTGGAAGGGGTCGCGCGCTCGCTCGATCCGCAGATCAACATCTGGCAGGTGGCCCGGCCCGTGGTCGAGGATTACATCCGTAACGCCATGGGTCCGCGCGCGGCGCTGCGCGACCTGGGGCGCACGGCAATGGTGCTGTCGCGTTACGGGCCGCGCCTGCCGGGGCTGCTCGAGGCGGCGCTGGTCCGGCAAACCAATCCGCCCGCACCGCCCTCCGCGCGGCTCTGGCCCGGGCGGTTGCTCTGGTCCGGGCTGGGGGCGGTGGCGGGCGGTGTCGCGGTGGCCCTGGGGCTGGGCCTGTTCTAGCCGATGAGGCATGGTCACAATGCGGGCGGGCGCAGGCCGAGCACCTCGCCCGCACTCACGCGCTGGCCGTTTTCCAGCACGAGCCGAACCGCGCCACCGTCAAGCTGCGCCTCGTCGATCCGGGCGTGAAGATGCGCCTCGTGGCGCGCGATCGTCTCATCCTTCGCGAGAGAATGTGCCGTCACCCGATAGGTGCCCTCCGGCAGCGGCAGGCCGAGCGAATCACGTCCCTCCCACAGAACCGGGCCGCTTTGTGGCGCAATCGGCTGGCGCTGGACGATCACGCCCTGTTCGTTCGTCACGATCAACTCTGCCGCGTCGGCCCCCTGGGCTACGGTGACGCTGAGCGACACGGGCGCACCGGCAAGGCGCACCGGGGCTTCGACCTCCGCCTCGAGCCCGATCCAGCCTGCAAGCTGGCCCATGCCGAGCGCGGCCATCTGCGCGCCAAGCCCGGTGAGCAGGTCATTGGTGAGAACCTGCTGTTCAACCGAGGAAAACGTCGCCAGTTGCACGGCGAAGTCCGCAGAGTCGACGGGATCGAGCGGGTCCTGATTGCGCATCTGGGTGGTCAGCATCTTGAGGAAGGTCTCGAAATCCGAACTGAGCGCGCCGCTGCCGGTGGCGGCGGGCGGGGTGACTGCCGGGGAGGGCGTTGCAGAGATGCCGGTCAGAGGTTCCATATGCGCTCCTTTCGTGGGGGCTGTGTCGGGCGGGGGTGGGGCATCGGTTCAGAGCCGGATATCGAGCCGGTCTCCCAGCGTGATGAGCATGTGCGCCGGCACGTCCGGCGCGTCTGTCGCGGGTTTTCCGGGGGCCGGCGTGGACGCTGGCGCGTGCGCCTCCCGTTCGCCGGCGCCGCCCCCGTCTTGCGAGAAGATGATTTGCGCGCCATCATATCCTGCGGCCTCGAGATCCCGAGCGAGCGTCTCGATATTGCGGCGCAAAAGCTCCATCGTCTCGGCGCGCTCGGCGCTCACCATGACGGTCAGCGCACCATCCGTTGCGGCCAGACGCAGCCGCACACGGCCCAGTTCGTCGGGGTTGAGGGCGACTTCGGTGGTTTTTTGCCCGTCGATGGCCGCCCGATTGATGGCGGCAACGAGCTGCGCCGGGGCCTGAGGCGCCTGGGCCGTTGCGAGCGGGTAGGTTGTTGCCTGTTGTGCCGATGCGGACGGGGTGCCGGCGGTCGGGCGGGCGAGGCCATCCGGCTCCGGCTCTGCGATGCGCATGAGGTCGAACGCGGGTCCTGTGTCGCGGCTGATGACGTGGTTGACAGGCGCTCCGGCCGGTGGCGGGGGTGCCGCGAAGCCGTGCTTGATGGGCAGGTTCGCAACTGGGTCCCGCTGGGTTGGCGGCATGATCGCGTCGGTCTCGTGATTGCGCGGCGTCAGCATGGAGAATGGGGCCGCTGCCGGTCCCGTCGCGGGCAGGTTTGGTGCGGCGCGTGTCGCGGGGCGCGATCCGTCACCGGTTGGCAGATCGTCTGGAGACGGGGCTTTCGAGACGCCACGCTGCGGTCCGCTGGCCGCCGCCGAGGGGTGTTCCACAGCGGTCTCCGACGTCGGGACACCGGGCAGGATTGCCGAATGGATATCGGCGCGGTTCGTGTGGAGCGGCGGCGCGCTCGTTCCGCTCAGGTCCTGCCCATCCGATACGAGGGCCGTGCGCCCGACCAGATGCCCGCCGGCAGGTTCGGGTTGTGACACCGTTGATGAAAGCCCCGGCCCCGCGGCGGCCGGTTCCACAGGTGCCGGGTCCGGTTGCCCGGCGACGGTGACTATTCCGGCCTCGATGGGTCGATCCTCGATGCCCTGCGGCTGTGAGATCGGGTGCTCGGGCTGCTCTGGTCGGTGCCCTGCCGGCACGTCCGGCTCTGCGGCGGTGTCGGGATTGGCCGATTCGGCGTCGTCTTGCGGCATGGGGCGCGCCACCTGCGGGCCGACCGGCCCGATCCCGCCGGGCGGGATCTCGGCCGCAGCTTCCATGAAGGTGGCAAAGCCATGCCCGGTTGCGCGGGCTTCGGCGAGGTGCCGCGAGGACGTCGGCACGGTATGGCTGTCGGGAACGATGATCATGCATGCAGTCCGATCCGGTCTTTGATCCGGCAAAGATATCGCGGCGCTGGTTACCAGTTCTTTACGGCTTTGCGATTTCCTCGGATGAAATTCCAACAATTCGAGGTATCCCGGTGACGCACCCGATTCCCCCCCTTCCAAAAGACGCCGTGGCCCAGCACATCGGTGTGCCCGTCCAGCGCACAGCCAAGGCGTTCGAGGCCAGTTTCCTGGCGGAAATGCTGAAATTCTCGGGACTTGGCGAACAGACCAACAGCTTCAGCGGCAGCGCGGGCGAGGCGCAATTCGCCTCGTTCCACCGAGAGGCGCTGGCTCAGGCAATTGTCAGCAAGGGTGGCCTTGGCCTCGCCGAGATGATCGCAGCCTCGTTGAAGGAGCCTGACCATGACGACTGACGCCGACAAGCTGCTGATTCGCGAGGCCGAGGCGCTTCTGGAGCGCGAGCAGGCCAGTCTGCTCGCCGGGGATCTGGCGGCGCTTGCGGGTCTGGCCGCGGAAAAGGAGGCGCTGCTCGCGCGATTGCGCGAGAGTGGCGCAAACCAGCTTGCCGGCGTGGCGGCGCTGCGCGAGCGGGCGACGCGCAACCAGCGGCTTCTTGATGCCGCGATGCTCGGGATCAGGCGCGTCAGCGCGCGGCTGAGCGCCTATCGGCAGGTGCGCCGGTCGATGGAAACCTACGATCCGCAGGGGCGCAAGGAAACCATCGCGGGGGCGGTCGTGCATCGCCTTGAACGCCGGGCCTGAAGGATTTGTGTCGAATGGACGCGAAATTGCCTGGCGCGATTAGCACTCCTTTAGGACTTGGCGGGCATATCTGGCCCGGCATCCGGAAACGGGTGGCGCTGCCGGGCCATGAGGGCCCCGGTCGCACACGTCAGAACGACATTGCGGACCGCCCGACCGGGCGAGTTGTGAAACGGGCGCAAACGCGCCGTATCTGAAAAGGAAGACACATGTCCAGCATTCTGACCAACAACAGCGCCATGGTGGCGCTTCAGACCCTGCAAAGCGTGAACAAGAACCTTGCCAAGACGCAGGACGCGATCTCGACCGGCAAGGACATCGCCACGGCCAAGGACAATTCCGCGATTTTCGCGATTTCCAAGGTCATGGAATCGGATGTCGCCGGGTTCAAGGCGATATCCAATTCTCTCGCGGTCGGCGAGGCGACGGTGGCCGTGGCCTCGGCCGGGGCAGAGCAGATCGTCTCGGTTCTTCAGGAAATGAAGGAACTGGCGGTCGCGGCTAATAGCGAGACTGCCGATTTCGCCAAGATCGAAGCCGATATGCTGCAAAAGCAGGAGCAGATCGTCCAGATCATCGGGGCGTCGCAGTTCAACGGTGTGAATTTGCTGGCCACCGATGTGGACGGCAACGGCGGCACGCAATTGACCGTTCTTTCCTCGCTCGACCGGGCGGGCCAGAACGACTCGACGAATGCCAACCCGCCCACCGTCTCGACCATCGACGTGGCAGGTGTGGATTTCGAGGCAAATCTTGACGTTGCCACGCGGACAGGGATCACCGACGTGGCCACTGCCGCGACGGCGCTGGACGAGATCGAGGGCTACCTGCAAACCGCGCTCGAAGGCGCGGCCTCGCTCGGCGCATCGACCAAACGCATTTCGGATCAGGGGGAGTTCGTGGGCAAGCTCACCGATGCTCTCAAATCGGGGATCGGCGCGCTTGTCGATGCGAATCTCGAGGAAACCTCGGCGCGCCTTCAGGCGCTTCAGGTTCAGCAGCAGCTTGCCACGCAGTCGCTGTCGATCGCCAACCAGGCACCGCAATCGATTCTGTCGCTGTTCAGGTAAACCGCGGCGGGGGGCATCCGCGAGGATGCCCCCTGACCCGAGCGCCGGACGTGACGCGCAGTTTTGAAAGGATACGACGTGACCGCAGTTTTCAAGGCAGAGGCCGCCTTTCGGGCCCAGGTTCAGACCGTGCGAACCGCACGCGACCAGGAATACGACGCGCTCGCTCGCGTTACGCGCCGTCTCAGGATGGCATCGCAGACCAGAGAGCAGGATTTCCGTCAGTTTGCGGCAGCGGTCCATGACAACCAGCGTTTGTGGATCACTTTCGCGGTTGATGTGGCCGATCCGCAGAACGGGCTGCCTGCGGCGTTGCGCGCCCAGATCCTTTCGCTTGCGGATTTCACGCGCCAGCACAGTGGTCGGATCCTGCACGACGGGGCTTCTGTCGGCCCGCTCGTGGATATCAACACGGCGGTAATGCGGGGCCTTTCGGGCGCAGGGGCATCGCAATGAGTCGTCTGATCCTCAAACTCGCCCCCAAGGAGCGCGTTCTCGTCAACGGGGCCGTGATCGAAAACGGAGATCGGCGATCGCGCTTGTCGGTCGTGACGCCGGACGCGCGCATTCTGCGCCTGCGGGATGCCATCCATCCGGATGAGGCCAATACGCCGGTGCGGCGTGCCTGTTTCGCCGCGCAGCTGGTGCTGTCGGGCGATGCCGCCCCCGAGCAGATACGCCAGCAGATGTTGCGCCGGATCGAGGAGCTGAGCCAGATTCTGCGCGACCCCGACAGCCGCGCACTTCTGACCCGCGCCAGCGAGGCGCTTCTGGGCGGAGAGCATTACGCCTGCCTCAAGGCGCTTCGCGCGCTCCTGCCGCGCGAGGCGCGCTTGCTTGCCCATGGTGCGGCGTGATGACCTTTGCCCCGGTCGTTCCGGTCGGAGGACTCGTTGGCTTCGCCCTCCTGAACCGGACCATTGCGCGACAGACAGACCTGTTCAACAAGTCGCCGGCCCTTCAACGTGACACGGACCATTTCGCGCAAAATATCGGTTCTGTTCAAACCGCAGAGGAGCTTGTCGGTGATCGGCGCTTGCTGCGCGTGGCGCTCGGCGCGTTCGGGTTGCAGGACGACATCGACAGCCGCGCCTTTGTCCGTGCCATTCTTGAACAGGGAACCGACGATCGTGGCGCGCTGGCAAACCGCCTGAGTGATGATCGCTATCGCCGATTTGCCGAGACGTTCGGGTTCGCGCAGGAAGATGGGCCGCGGACCGCAGACCCGGGCTTTGCCGCGCGAATCATTCAGCAGTTCCAGCGGCGCGAATTCGAGGCCGCTGTCGGGACCCAGGACGAGGCGCTTCGTCTCGCGCTCAACGCCGACCGGGAACTCGGCGCCCTCGCTGAAGACGAGGGTTCCGCGAACGCGTTCTGGTTTCGGGTCCTTGGCACGCCGCCGCTGCGGCGTGTGTTCGAGGTTGCCCTTGGATTGCCACAGAGCTTTGCGCAACTTGATATCGACCGCCAGCTTGATGAACTGAAGACGCGCGCATCGCGCCAGTTCGGTGTTTCCCGGCCCGCTGACCTTCTGGCTGACGAAAAGCGCGACGCGCTCTTGCGCCAGTTCCTGCTGCGCGATCAGATATCGGCACTGACTGTTCAATCCTCTCAGGCAATCGCGTTGACCTTGTTGCGGGGTGGGGGCTAAGCAGGGCTGGGCAGGGCGTCGCCCGGCACCATGAGCTCGGTTGTGATCGGGAAGAAGCCGAAAGGCGCCCCCGTGACCGGATCGCAATCGGCAATACGTTCCGATAACACGTTCCGACAGCGTTACATTTGCCTGTTTGAACGCGTTGCTTCAATCCGGTGCAAGCATATAGCCCTCGCCGCGCACGGTTTGCAGGTATCGCGGCTGTTTCGGGTCGGGTTCGATCTTGCGGCGCAGGCGGGTGATCTGCACATCGACGGCGCGCTCCTGCGCCTGCCCGTTGTCGCGACCCAACTCTTCGACCAGACGGGTGCGGCTGATCGCCTGCCGCGGGCTTTCGGCGAAGATGCGCATGAGCTGCACCTCGGTCGCGGTCAGCCTGACCGGCGCGCCGCTCCGCGTGAGTTGCGCGCGCTCGATATCATATCGCACCGGCCCCATCCTGAGCGTGCGGGGCTGCACCTCTTCGGGTTCCGGCTCGGGCATCCGGCGCAGGATGGCGTTGATCCGCAGCAGCAATTCGCGCGGCTCGAAGGGTTTGGGGAGATAGTCGTCGGCCCCGGCCTCAAGCCCCTCGATGCGGTCTTCGGCCTCTCCCTTGGCGGTGAGCAGCAAGATGGGGGTGTCACGGCTCTCGCGCAGGGTGCGCGTCAAATCGACACCGCTCTCGCCGGGCATCATCACGTCGAGCACGATCAGGTCGAAATCGAGCCCCGCGAGCACGCGCCGTGCATGGGCCGCGTCGCGCGCGACAGATACAAGAAAGCCGTGCCGCATAAGGAACTTGCGAAGCAGATCCCGGATACGTTCATCATCGTCCACGATCAGAAGATGCGGTGCAGGCTCATTCACGTTTCGGACTCCCTGATGGCATGGTAGCGGCGGCGCATGTCGGGGTCCATCATTGCTTCGAGCACCTGCCGAAAGCCCGCCACCGCTTGCGGGCCGGCGGCGCGATAGGCCGCGCGCATCCTTGCGCGCTGCGCATCCGACAGCCTTTGTTCGAGCGCACGGCCTGCCTCGGTCAGCATCAGGTGGCGCTCGCGCCGGTCGGTCGTGCCCACCCGGCTCTCGACAAGACCGTCCTCGATCAGTGTGCGCAAAACGCGGTTGAGCGATTGCTTGGTCACGCCGAGGATGGCGAGGAGGTTGTTGACGGTGGTGCCGGGGCTGCGGGCGATGAAATGGATCGCCCGGTGATGCGCGCGGCCATAGGCCAGGGTGGCAAGGATGCGGTCGGGATCGGCGGTAAATCCGCGATAGGCAAAGAACATCGCCTCGATGCCCTGGCGCAATTGCTCGTCGGTGAGAAACAAGAGGTTTTCGCCGCCCTGAATCTCACCCATTTGATCGCTCCGTTCACGATTCATGCGATACTTTTTCATGTTAAGTCAGGTTTATTGACATTCCAAGATGGAATCGGTAGCAGCAACGAGAAAAAGGCGTAATTTTATGTGTGGTGCTGGCGCATTTCACGCAACAAATGAAAACCCAGTCAATGAGGACGAATCATGGCAAGCTACGAAGACCGCGACGGCAAGATCTGGATGGATGGCAAGCTCATCGAGTGGCGCGATGCCAATGTGCATGTTCTGACCCACGCGCTGCACTATGCCAGCTCGGTGTTCGAGGGCGAGCGCTGCTATGACGGTCGCGTGTTCAAGAGCCGTGCCCATTCCGAGCGCCTGCTGAAATCGGGCGAGTTGATGGACATGCCGATCCCCTACACGGTGGACGAGATCGAGGCGGCCAAGCGCGCGGTGCTCGATGCCAACAACTTTGCCAACGCCTATCTGCGCGTCGTGGCGTTTCGCGGCGCGGGCGAGGATATGGGCGTGGCCGCCTCGCACAACCCGATCCGCATGGCGGTGGCGGCCTGGGAATGGGGCAGCTACTATGGCGATGCCAAGATGAAGGGGGCGAAACTCGACATCGCCAAGTGGAAGCGCCCCAGCCCCGAGACCATCCCCACCGCGGCCAAGGCGGCGGGCCTTTACATGATCTGCACCATGTCCAAGCACGCCGCCGAGGCCAAGGGCTGCTCGGACGCGATGTTCCTCGATTATCGCGGTTATGTGGCCGAGGCGACGGGGGCCAATATCTTTTTCGTCAAGGATGGTGAGGTGCATACGCCGCTGCCCGATGCGTTTCTCAACGGGCTGACGCGGCAGGCGGTGATCGGGATTCTCAAGGATCGTCAGATCAAGGTGCACGAGCGCCATATCATGCCCGAGGAGCTGGAAGGCTTTCAGCAATGCTGGCTGACCGGATCGGCCGCCGAGGTCACGCCCGTGGGGCAGATCGGCGATTACCGGTTCGAGGTGGGGGAGATGACCCGCGACATCGCCGCAGCCTACGAGGCGCTGGTCCGCGCCTGAGCCGTGCTGCGGTGACAGTTGCGCCGCCCGGCCCCGCGCCGGGCCGGCCCGTGGCTCAGTCGCAGACCCGCGAGCGGATGTCGATACGGGTGACGAGGTCGGGAAAGCTTTCCCGGCGCTCGCCCGGCCCCGACGGCAGCGGGTGTGGCATGGCAAATTCTGACCGGAACCACTGGCAGATGAATTGATCCTTGCGCCCGATGCGTCCGGCCTCGGCAAGACGGCCAGGGGCGCGCGCCCTCAGGTCGATGATATGCCCGGCCTTGGTTCCCAGCCCGCGCGTCTCGAAGGTCAGGGGCGGGTCCAGCTCGAACAGCTCCGTGCTGTCGCCCGGCCCGAACAATTCCTCCTCGCCGCGCCAGATCAGACCCGAGGCAAAACGCAGCCGGAAGGTTCCCGGCGGGACCAGCACCCGAAAGAACGCGCCGCCCTCGATATAGGCGGCGAGAACCGCCTCGTCGGTCTCGATGTCGATGAGCGTCAGCACATAATCCTGGCCGGGCGCCGTCTTGACCACAAGCGGAAACACGGCGGGCAGGCCCGAGCGGTTCCATATCAGCCCGACGGGCGGCTTGGGAAGCGGCGCGCTCTCGGCGGGGGCGGCGGCGGGCAAGGCGCAAAGCAGGGCCGCGAGGAGCGCGCCGATCAGATAGCTGCCACGGGCAATCCGCACCGCAATCCACCTCCCTGTGTCGTGCCTGATCCGACAATCATAGCACCACGGTCACCCGATTTGAACCACGCCGGCCTCACCGCACCAGTTCGCGCATCCCCCGGTCGATCCCCTCCAGCGTCATCGGCACCATGCGCCCCTCGAAGATCTCGCGGATCATGCCGATGGATTGGGTGTGGCCCCAGTATTTTTCCCGCACCGGGTTGATCCACAGATGCGCGGGCCATTGCGCCCGTGCCCGCCCCAGCCAGACCTGACCGGCCTCGGCGTTCCAGTGCTCGTTTGCGCCGCCGGGATGGGCGATCTCGTAGGGTGACATGCTGGCATCGCCCACGAAGATGCATTTGTAATCGGGGCCGTAGGTGTTGAGCACTTCCCAGGTGGGCGTCTGCTCGTGCCAGCGGCGGCGATTGTCGCGCCACACGCCATCATAGAGACAGTTGTGGAAATAGAAATGTTCCATGTGCTTGAATTCGGCACGCGCGGCGCTGAACAGCTCCTCGACCACCTTCACATGATCGTCCATCGAGCCGCCCGCGTCCAGAAACAGCAACACCTTGATCGCATTGCGCCGTTCGGGGCGCATCTTCACATCGAGCCAGCCGTTCTCGGCGGTGGCGCGGATCGTGCCGTCGAGGTCCAGTTCTTCGTGCGCTCCGTCGCGCGCCCATTGCCGCAGCCGCTTGAGCGCAACCTTGATGTTGCGCGTGCCAAGTTCCACGCTGTCGTCGAAATTGCGAAACTCGCGCTTGTCCCAGACCTTGACGGCGCGGCGGTTGCGGCTTGCGTCCTGACCGATGCGCACACCCTCGGGATTGTAGCCATGGGCGCCGAAAGGTGAGGTGCCCGCGGTGCCGATCCACTTCGAGCCACCCTGGTGGCGGCTTTTCTGCTCCTCGAGCCGCTTGCGCAGCGTCTCGATCAGCTTGTCGAAACCGCCAAGCGCCTCGATCTCGGCCTTTTCCTCGGGGGTCAGGTGTTTCTCGGCCATCTTTTCCAGCCAGTCGGCGGGCAGGTCCATCGCCTCGAGCACCTGTTCGGCGCTGATGCCTTCGAGGCCGGCAAAGCTCTGGGCGAAGGCGCGGTCGAAGCGGTCGATATGGCGTTCGTCCTTTACCATGGCCGAGCGGGCGAGGTAATAGAAGCCGTCCACGTCATAGGTCACCAGCCCCGCGCGCATCGCCTCCAGGAAGGTGAGGAATTCGCGTAGCGAGACCGGAACGCCGGTCTTGCGAAGGGTTTCGAAGAAGGGCAGAAACATGGCAGCCTCACACAAGCGCGGCGCGGTGCAGAACGAGCGTCACAAAAAGCCCGGCAAGCGCAAAAAGAAGCGCATAAACAGAGGCATAGAGCGCAATATCGGCGGGTCTGCCCTTGCGCCGTCGGGCGATCATCCCGCCGGTCATGGCGCCCAGAACTGCCCCCAGAATGACGATCATCTTGCCTCGTTCGATCTTTTCAGCGGATTGAGCGACCCGACCTCGCGCAGCTTGGCCTCAACCGCCCAGTCCGCCCCATAGCCGTAACGCGCCCAGGCCAGACTGTCCAGCCTCACCGCCCGGGATTCGGCCTGGCGCCCCTCAAGCGCCAGGGCTTCGGATTGCAGCATCTTGAGCGTCGCCAGAAGCGCCGCGTTCTCATGGCGCTCTGCCACGACCACATGCGGTCCAAGCAGTTTCAATGCCTCTTCACCCCGCGCCCGCGCGATTTCGTGGCTGGCCAGTTGCACGGCGATAAAGGCGCGGTGAAGGGCAGTGCCGGGCGTGCGCTGGTAGAACCGATCGGCGAGGCGGAACTGGCTCAGCGCGAATTCGGGATTGTCTGCCTGCGTGAGCCGGCCAAGCGCGAAATGGCTGAAGGCGCGGCGGTGATCAGTCAGGCCGGCGGCTTGCGCGATGCGCACCGCGTCCACCGCCGCCGCGCGGCGGGCGCGCGCGCGCGCGCCGGGGCCAAGCGCGGTCTGGATCGCCTCGATCCAGGCCCGAGGGGTCGGTTCGGCAAAGCGCGGCGCGATCCTGTCGCCTGCCGGGTTGAGGCGGCTGAAGATCGCGGGCAGGCGCTCTTCCACCTCGCGGCGCGACATGCCCGCGTGCAACTCGGGCGCGTAATAGGCGCGCAGGATCAGCATGTCGAAGCTGGTGAGAACGGCGTGGATATTGTCGTCGTTGAAGACACTGTCGGGCAGCCGGTAGAGGTCATTGAGCGGCCCGATGGCCTGCGCCAGTTCCTCGTGCAGGCAGTCGCGGGTTTCCTGCGGGCTGCTGTCGTTGGGCACGAAGATGGCGATTTTCTCTCGGCGGGTGATCTGCGTCCAGTCGGCGCGTCTGGTGCCGCGCGCGCTGCGATATTCAGCCAGTCTTTCGATATTCGGGACCACGAAACAGGCTGCCGAGGGCAGGGCTCGGCGGATGTCGTCGCGGCTTACCGCCTCGATGGTGATATTGGCCGGCCCGGTATCGATCCGGCGAATGTCGATTTCCGATTCGGTGCGCAGCCGGTGGATCACGCGGTCGAGATCGGTCATGAGCGTGATCGGCGGGCGCCCCGTCACCCGCACCGTGATCGGCCCCTTGAAGCGCGAGAAATGGGGCAGCACCCGCCCCGATTCCATCTGGAAGGAAAGATCGAGGAAATCGCGCAGGATCTCGCGGTTGGAGCGTTGTGGCGGGATCGGGTACGCTGCCGAAAAGCCCTTCATCGGTGGCAGGGTGACCTGCTCGGGCATTGCCGCGCGCGAGGTGGCGGTATCGGGTTGAAACGCGCCGGGCGCGCAGGCGGTGAGAAGCAGGCAGATTGGCAGGACGGCTAGGCGCATGAAATCCCCGAACTGGTATGCCCGAACCGGTGTCTTTGTCTCGCACCCCCGCATACCGGAACCCAGGGCCGGCCATTCCGGGAATGTCGTCAGGGGCATGACCCCGCCGAGAAAAAGTTGTGACACAGCGTCCGGGCGCGATCAACCCCGGCTTCCCGTCCAGCCGGCGTGCCGGCCCGCGCGAGAGGCCTCGCCTCGGGCGCAAGGTGTCGCGATGTTTGCTACAATCACGTCTGGCTTTCCGCGATGGCGCGCGCCGCGGCGCTGTCGGCATCGCTCAGCCCCATCGCCTCGCGCGCGGCGTCAAGCACGGCCAGTTCCTCGGGCGTGCTTTCGCCGTCGGCGAGCACCACCTCCCAGAGCGCCTCGAGCGCCGAAAGCCGCGCCTCCAACCGAACCGTCTCGCGAATCAGGTGGCCGAAAGCGTCCGTGTCGGGGGCGTCGTGTTCGAGCCGCTCGCAAAGCGCGCGCATTCTGGCCGCCTCGATCGGCCCCAGCCCGTAAAGCCGCGCCAGCAGCCGGTCGATCCGCTTGATCTCGGCCAGGTCGTAATGGCGGTCGGATTTCGCCACGCGCACCATCAGCGCCCCGAGCGCGAGCTTTTCATCCGGCTCGGGCAGGGGGGTGGGACGTGGCGCCGAAAAGGCGTGGAGGATGCGCGACAACATGACCCAAGCCTAGCCAATGCCCAGCATGACCCCAAGTAGATTCTCGTGCACGCAACCGTGACCTTGCCCCGGCGCGGCTTTGCCGCAACGGTGCCATCATTGCTCCACAAAAATTGCGCTTTGCGTGGCGATAACAGGGCATCAGCCTGCCAGGGACCCAGCCAGATGCGCGATGATCGCAAGACCGTATGCACGGCCCCGCCCGTCGAAACGCACCGCGAACAGGTCCGCGCTCTGTCGCCGGATCTGTCGGCCAGCGCCCTTGCGGGGGCAGGCTGGTCGCGGGACCGCCTCGACGATCTGGGCAGGATCATGGCGCGCCGCGATATTGATCTGTGCACCGCAATCTGCGTGTTCTTCGAGGGCGGGCCGGAGCGGTTCAACTACATGCCCGGGCGGGACGTTCCTGCCGAATTTCACGCAACCGTGCGCCTGCTCGACAATATCTGCCAGCGAATCAACAGCGGCTTTTACCTGCCGCAACCGGGGCGGTCCGTGGCCTGCCGCGCGTCCCTCGAGACGTGGCTCGGCCATCAACGCGGCGATGCCACCGAGAGGCGCGAGGGCCGGTGGAGCATTGACGAGCGCGTGCTCGCCCCGCTTCTCGATCCGTCCTGGTCCCGCGCCCCCGAACATATCCGCCGCCGTGCCCGGGCCGCGAGCTTCTGGCATGCGGCCCTTGCGCCCCTGCGCGGGCTCGGGATCGACCGCGACATCCTGCGATACAAGGATCGGGGGTCACACCAGCCGTGACGTCTCGATCGCCGCGCGCACAAAATCGGCGAACAGCGGATGCGGCGCGAAGGGTTTGGATTTCAGCTCGGGGTGATACTGGACGCCGATGAACCACGGGTGATCGGACCATTCGACGATCTCGGGCAGGCGGCCATCGGGTGACATGCCCGAGAATATCAGCCCGCAGGCCTCCAGCGTTTCGCGGTATTTCGTGTCCACCTCGTAGCGGTGGCGGTGGCGCTCATCAATCGCCATGGTGCCATAGATCTGCGCCACGCGCGAGCCCTCCTTGAGCACCGCGTCATAGGCGCCAAGGCGCATCGTGCCGCCCTTGTCGTCGCTGAGCTGGCGCGTGACCTTCGCGTTGCCCTGCACCCATTCCTTGAGGTGATAGACCACCGGCTCAAAGCGCTTGCCGCCCGCCTCATGGTCGAACTCCTCGGATCCCGCATCCTTGAGGCCGGCCGCGTTGCGCGCCGCCTCGATCACGGCCATCTGCATCCCCAGACAGATCCCGAGATAGGGAATTTTCCGCGTGCGGGCGAACTCGGCGGCCTTGATCTTGCCCTCGGTGCCACGTTCGCCGAAACCGCCGGGCACGAGGATGGCGTGAAAGCCCTCGAGATGTGGGGCCGGGTCCTCGCGCTCGAAGATCTCGGCATCGACCCATTCCACCTGCACACGCACCCGGTTGGCCATGCCGCCATGGATGAGTGCCTCCTTGATGGATTTGTAGGCGTCCTCAAGCTGCACATATTTCCCGACGATGGCGATTTTCACCGTGCCGTCGGTGTTGTGGATGCGGTCCACCACATCCTGCCACACGCCCAGATCGGGGCGCGGCGCGGGACTGATCTGGAACACATCGAGCACCGCCTGGTCGAGCCCCTCGCGGTGATAGGCGAGCGGTGCCTCGTAGATGGATTTCAGGTCATAGGCGGCGACCACATGCTCCTTGCGCACGTTGCAGAAAAGGGCGATCTTTTCGCGTTCCTTGTCGGGGATGGGATGCTCGGAGCGGCAGACAAGAATATCGGGCGCGATGCCGATGGATTGCAACTCCTTGACGCTGTGCTGCGTCGGCTTGGTCTTGAGCTCTCCGCTCGCCGCAAGATAAGGCAGCAGCGTCAGATGCATGAACAGGCATTGCCCGCGCGGGCGGTCATGGCTGAACTGGCGGATCGCCTCGAAGAAGGGCAGCCCCTCGATATCGCCGACGGTGCCGCCGATCTCGCACAGCATGAAATCGACCTCATCTTCGCCAATGGCAAGGAAGTCCTTGATTTCATTGGTGACATGCGGGATCACCTGAATCGTCTTGCCGAGGTAGTCGCCGCGCCGCTCGCGCTCGAGCACGTTGGAATAGATCCGCCCCGACGAGACGGAATCGGTCATCCGCGCGGGCACGCCGGTAAAGCGTTCGTAATGACCCAGATCGAGATCGGTTTCCGCCCCGTCATCGGTGACAAAGACCTCGCCATGCTCGAATGGCGACATGGTGCCGGGATCGACGTTGAGATAGGGATCGAGCTTGCGCAGCCGCACCGAAAATCCGCGCGCCTGTAACAGCGCCCCGAGCGCGGCAGAGGCCAGCCCCTTGCCGAGTGATGAGACCACGCCCCCGGTGATGAAGATGTAACGTGCCATGCGGCCGGCCCCCCGTGATGCTGCGGTTCTGTCGCTCGATCAAAGCCTTGGGCGGCCCTGAAAAACCACCCGATCACGGGATTTGATCCATATAGGATTCAGCGCACCCGCGCAAGGCGGGCGCCAGATGGTGGTGCGGGCGAAACGCCGCCCGCAAATCGTTGTGGTCAGTCGGCGCGCGGTGCAAGCGGCGCGGTGCCGCCCGCGGGCGGCGGCAGCAGCGTATCCGCATCCGGCAGGCCCGGAGCCGACGGCGTGGCAGGCGCAGGCGCGCTGGTGTCGCCCAGCCGGTCGAGCACCGATATGCCGGCGGCGTTCTGCGCCGCGATGATGGTCAGCGTGATCGAGGTCACGATGAAGGCCGCGGCGAGGATCCAGGTCAGCTTGCCAAGCGCCGTGGCCGCCGCGCGGCCAGTGATCGCGCCGCCACCGCCGCCCATGCCAAGCCCGCCCCCTTCGGAGCGCTGCATCAGCACCACGCCGATCAGGCCGAGCGCCAGCAGCAGATGAATGGTCAGGACGACGTTTTCCATGGGGGCAGTGCCTCTGCTTTCTCCGGGTGTTGCGCGCTATCTAGGCAATCCGGCGCGCGCCCGCAACCCGCCAGATGACGGGTTGTCGGGGCTTTGGGACGGTCACGCCGGCAGGGGAGGCAAAATTCCGGTTTCCCCCTGCGCGTCGTCCCGCTATACGGGCGCGCGCAATCCACCTTGCCGAAAGGATCATCATGGCCAATGTCGTCGTCGTGGGTGCCCAGTGGGGCGATGAGGGAAAGGGCAAGCTTGTCGATTGGCTGAGCGAGCGCGCCGATGTGATCGCGCGCTTTCAGGGCGGGCACAATGCGGGCCACACCCTCGTGATCGACGGCAAGGTTTACAAGCTCAACGCGCTGCCCTCGGGCGTGGTGCGTGGCGGCAAGCTGTCGGTCATCGGCAATGGCGTGGTGCTCGATCCCTGGCACCTGGTGGGAGAGATCGCCGCCATCCGCGAGAAGGGCGTGAGCATCACCCCCGAGACGCTGATGATCGCCGAGAACACAGCCCTGATCCTGCCCATCCATGGCGAACTTGACCGCGCCCGCGAGGACGCCGCCACGCGCGGCACCAGGATCGGCACCACCGGGCGCGGCATCGGCCCGGCCTATGAGGACAAGGTTGGCCGCCGCGCGGTGCGGGTGGCCGATCTGGCCGACGAGGCGACGCTGATCGCGCGGGTGGACCGCGCGCTTCAGCATCACGACCCGCTGCGCCGCGGCCTTGGCATCGCCGCCATCGACCGCGACGCGCTGATCGCCGGTCTGAAGGACATCGCGCCGCAGATCCTGCCCTATGCGGGGCCGGTCTGGAAGGTGCTGCTGGAGGCGCGCCGCGCGGGCAAGCGCATCCTCTTCGAGGGGGCGCAGGGGGCGCTTCTGGACATTGATTTCGGCACCTATCCGTTCGTGACTTCCTCCAACGTGATCGCCGGTCAGGCGGCAACCGGCGTGGGCCTCGGCCCCGGCGCGATCGACTATGTGCTGGGCATCGTCAAGGCCTATACCACCCGCGTCGGCGAAGGCCCGTTCCCGACCGAATTGCACGACGCCGACGGCGAGCGGCTGGGCACGCGCGGGCATGAATTCGGCACCGTGACGGGGCGCAAGCGGCGCTGCGGCTGGTTCGATGCCTGCCTCGTGCGCCAGACCTGCGCCACCTCGGGCATGAACGGCATCGCGCTCACCAAGCTCGACGTTCTCGACGGGTTCGAGACGCTGAAAATCTGCGTGGGCTACGATCTCGACGGCACCCGGCTCGACTACCTGCCGATGGCCGCCGAGGCGCAGGCGCGCTGCGTGCCGGTCTATGAGGAGCTTCCCGGCTGGTCGCAATCCACCGAGGGCGCGCGCAGCTGGGCCGAGCTGCCCGCCGAGGCGATCAAGTATGTGCGCCGCGTGGAAGAGTTGATCGGCTGCCCGGTCGCGCTCCTGTCCACCTCGCCCGAGCGCGAGGACACGATCCTCGTCACCGACCCTTTCGCCGACTAGGACAACGCCCATGCCTCTCGGTCACCGCGCGCGCAAACGCTGGTCCCTCGTGGTCCTGCTGGTCGGGATGCCGCTTTGGATCGTGACGGCGGTGACGGTGGTGGGCCTCTTCGAGCGCCCGCCCCTCTGGCTGGAAATTCTCGTCTATGTGGGGCTTGGCCTCGTCTGGATCGTGCCGTTCAGGCGGCTTTTCCTCGGCGTGGGTCAGCCCGACCCGGATGAGCGGCGGGACAGGCGCTGATCTTCATCTTGCCATAAATATCCACTCTGGCCGCTGCCCCCATGCGCTGGTCGGTGTGGCGGGCGGCCCGCAGACGGGTGTCGCCGGGATGAATCGCTCTGCGAAGTTTGGCTTGCGATCGGTTCGGTCGAACTTTCCCGGAGGACGGACGGCGCAGATTGCCTGGACTGCTTCGGATAGAATCACCCGAGTTCGAATAGAATCACCCGAGCTTTTTGCGAGAGCCGGCTTTTAACAAATCGACTAAAATTACCGATAGCCACCACCGGCGGTTGCCGGTCGCGCGTATCGCTCGGCTTTTGATTGAGTAAATTGATTGAAATCAGTCGGTTACCGTCGAATTGGTGACGTGGCTCAACGCATGAACGGCCAATTTGTAGTAAAATAGCATTTGTCCCGAAACGTCAACGGGACGTTTTCAAAGACTGGGGGAAATAAAATGACTCAGAAAACATTTAACTACGAGCTTGAAGGGCTGAAATTCACTGTAACCCTGTTCGAGGAAGACGGTGTCATCAAGGCGAAGATCGAGGTTGAGGAAGGCTACGCCGACTTCAACGCGATTTATTGGGGAGATGACGTGACCGGCAATTCCGGGTTCGACGGATTTGGCGGGCGCGACAGGAACCTCAACATGAATGGGGCCGAAGGCTCGACCTTCGGAGGCGAGGCCGTGGAGTGGGATGGCGCTGCCAAGCTGTCCTCTCCCGGCCTCGGCAAGGCGGGCGCGGGTAAGGACAGCTTCGTGCACGAAGGCGGCAGCGCCGTTTTCACGCTTGAGGGTCTCGACAGCCTTGACGATGTCGATTTCCTCGGCATCCGAGCGACCAGCACCAGCACCCCGGAAGGCTCGATCAAGACCATCGCGGTGCCCGAAGAGCCTGAGGAACCTGAGGAGCCCGGGGACGATTTTCCCGAATGGCCGCAGGATATCTCGAACATCACTCTGGTCTTCGATCAGGACGCGGGGGATGAAAAGCCGAAGCCAGATGGCGACGGGTTCTATACCGTCAAGATCGATGTGCCCAACGCATTCGATGACGATCTCGACAATTCGATCGACGCCATCCTGGACTGGCTGGTGGCCAATGACGAGTTCATCACCGAGGATTCCGATCTCCTGGGCGTGGTGATCAAGGGTGGCAATCAGGCGGCCACGGAATTCTTCGCCTTTGGAGCCCACAATACCAACGGAATAGCGGCCGATGATCTGCCCGACGGTATCGGGTTCACCCTGCCGGACGCGGAGGTCCCCGGCGGCGGAACGAGCGCGAATGTCCAGCCGGTCAATGCGATCGACATGAGCTACAACTACGATACTTTCGATTTCGTCTGAGTGGTCCTGACCCGGCGCAAGGGGCGGGCGACCGCCCCTTTTCGTTTGCGCCAGCCGTATCAGGTCCTTTCCGGCGGGGGCGGCGCCGCGCCGGCTTTCGCGGCCTTGAACGTCTGCAGCTTTTCCACCAGCAGGGCGCGGGCCTTGGCGTTGGCGCGGCGCACGCGGAAGGCGGTCAGGAACGCCTCCTCGGCGGTTTGAGAGCTTTCGGCCAGCACCTTGGCGATCGCGCCAAAGAGGTCCTCGTCGCCGGTCACCTCGATCGCCTTGAGCACATCGCGGGCCAGATCGTCGGCCATGTCCTCGGTCATGCCCATGGCGTGGCCCTCAGCGCGTGGTTTCGGTCAGGCGGCGCTTTACATAGCTCGAGACCGTCTCGATCAGCGTGTCCATATGTGGCTCCTGGAAGAAGTGGTCGGCGCCTTCGATCTCTTCATGGGTGATGGTTATGCCGTGCTGTTCCTGCAACTTGCCCACCAGCGAGATGGTATCGGCGGGCGGGGCTACCCGGTCGCCGGTGCCGTTGATGATCAGGCCAGAGGCGGGGCAGGGGGCGAGGAATGAGAAATCATACATGTTGGCGGGCGGCGCGACCGAGATGAACCCCGTCACCTCGGGCCGGCGCATGAGAAGCTGCATCCCGATCCACGCACCAAAGGAGAAACCCGCCACCCAGCAATGCTTGGAATTGGCATTCATGGATTGCAGGTAGTCGAGCGCGGCGGCGGCATCGCTCAATTCGCCCAGACCCTGATCGTATTCGCCCTGGCTGCGCCCCACGCCGCGGAAATTGAAGCGCAGCACGGTAAAGCCCATGTTGTAGAAGGCATAGTGGAGATTATACACCACCTTGTTGTTCATCGTGCCGCCGAATTGTGGATGCGGATGCAGCACTATGGCGATGGGCGCATCGCGGTCGCGTTGCGGATGGTAACGGCCTTCCAGACGGCCCTCGGGGCCGGGAAAGATAACCTCGGGCATGTGCTACTGTCCTTCTTGCGCGCGCGGGTGATCGATGTGACTCATTCGCTCTCGCATCCCTGGGCGTGGTTCGGATATGATCGGTGCCGGACCGATCCGGATGCAGATAAGCCCTGTATCGGCCAAGGTCAATCTGTGAGGATCGGGGGAGGGGCCATGAAACTCAGCACCAAGGGGCGTTATGCGATGGTGGCGCTTGTCGATATCGCGCTTCAGCCCGCCGACTGCGTGGTCACGCTGAGCGAGGTGTCGCGTCGGCAGGATATCTCGCTGCCATATCTCGAACAGCTGTTCGTCAAGCTGCGGCGCGGCGGGCTGGTGACATCGGTGCGCGGCCCCGGTGGCGGCTACCGCCTGGCGCGGCCCGCATCCGAGATCCGCGTGGCCGATGTGCTGGCGGCGGTGGATGAGACGGTGGATGCGCTGCACAAGGGGGCGGGGGCCTCTGGCGGGGCGAGCGGGAGCCGCGCGCAATCGCTGTCGAACCGGCTCTGGGAGGGGTTGAGCGCGCATGTCTATGTCTTCCTGCACCAGACCCGCCTCAGCGACGTGGCCGCCAACACGCTTGCGCCCTGCCCGGCGGTGCCGCATCTCTTTTCGCTGGTGGACGAGGAGTAGCGGCGCGCCCCTCCCCCCGTGCGCCCGAACCGCGCAGGAAGGAAGCATCATGGCCAGTCTCAACCGTATCGTCATGCAGAAGGCCACGCGCCGCTGGCTCGAGGCGCTCGGGCCCGGGGCGCTGGACGCGGCCGAAATCTCGGGCAAGTTCGGCCGGCGCTTTACGTTTCAAAGCTATACCCGCTACCGCTATCCGCGCCACGACATCTGCAAGGGGCCGTTCACGGATGAGAGCGGCGCGGTGGCGCAGTATGACATCATCCTTGCCAATCAGGTGTGGGAACATCTCGACCGGCCCTATGCCGCCACGCAGAACGTGCGCGCGATGCTGCGCGAGGGCGGGTGGTTCTGGCTCGCCGTGCCGTTCTTCATCCCATATCACGGCGATCCGGTCGATTGCTCGCGCTGGTCGGCGCGGGGGCTGAAGAACCTGCTGCTCGAGGCGGGATTTCCCGAGGCCGATATCACCGCCCGCCAATGGGGCAACCGCGCCGCCGCGCGGCGCAACCTCGAAGACATCTGGCCGCCGGTCCATGATCCCGAAACCGACGATCTCACCGACGATCCGCAATTTCCCGTCTGTGCCTGGGCGATCGCGCGCAAATAGCGCGGGCGGGCGATCAGCGCAGTCTTGGCACGCCGCCCGGATGGGTGCTGCGATCCACCACGCCCGCGCGCAGGGACCGCCCGATGCGATGCGCCAGCGCCGACCAGGCGGCGGCCTGTTCGGGCGAAAGCTCGCGCGCGAGGGTGGCATCGAACAGCGCGAGCCAGGTCGAGAACATCCCCGGCTGCACATTGCGCGCCTTGACATGCGCCGCCATCGGAGAGCCGTCATAGCCGCGCTCGTGCAGGATGGTGCTGGCCCAGAAATCGGCGACCTTCGCCTCATGCGCGGGCCAGTCGGTGACATGCGCGGCAAAGACCGGCCCGAGGCCGGGATGGGCGCGCACGGCCGCATAGAATGCCGCGACCACCCGCGCGATCTCGGGGCGGGTGACGGGAAAACGCGGGGGCAAGGTGGTGGTCATGGCCCTTATGTGGCGTTTCGGGGCGACCGGGGCAAGCCATGAGGTCAGTGTCATCCTCGGGCTTGACCCGAGGATCTCCCCGCCCAAGAGATCCCCGGGTCAAGCCCGAGGATGACGGCGCATGGTGGTGCGGGCCGCGCGGCAATCCCCCTCTGGACGCCTGCCGGGTGCGCGCCTATAAGGCGGGCCATGATGCACTGTGCCGCGATCATCATACGAATTACATGCCCGGCGCTCTGACCAGATCGAGCCGCCGGGATCACAGGCGTTTGAGCGATCGCGCCGCCTCTTCCCCAGAAATTCCAGGACCTGACGAAGGACGCCCCCATGTGCGCCGACCTGCCCGATTACAAGGACACGCTCAACCTGCCCGAAACCGGGTTCCCGATGCGCGCGGGCCTGCCTGCGCGCGAGCCTGAATGGCTGGCGCGCTGGGCGCGGATCGGGGTTTACGACACGCTGCGCGAGCGCGCTGAGGGGCGCGCGCCCTTCACGCTCCATGACGGGCCGCCCTATGCCAACGGGCATCTGCATATCGGCCACGCGCTGAACAAGATCCTCAAGGACATGGTGGTGCGCTCCCAGCAGATGATGGGCTTTGACGCGCGCTATATCCCCGGCTGGGATTGCCACGGGCTGCCGATCGAATGGAAGATCGAGGAGCAGTATCGCGCCAGGGGCAAGAACAAGGACGAGGTGAATATCGTCGATTTCCGGCAGGAATGCCGCAAATTCGCCGAAGGCTGGATTGATGTGCAGCGCGAGGAGTTCAAGCGGCTGGGGATCACCGGGACATGGGACAAGCCCTACCTCACGATGGATTTCCGCGCCGAGCGGATCATCGCGGAGGAGTTTCAGAAATTCCTGATGTCGGGCGTGCTCTATCAGGGGTCCAAGCCGGTGATGTGGTCGCCGGTGGAGAAAACCGCGCTGGCCGAGGCGGAGGTGGAGTATCACGACAAGGAGAGCTTCACGGTCTGGGTGAAGTTCGAGGTTAAGGATGAGGCTGATCTGAGCGCCAGTTCTCCGGATGAATATATTCAGACACTAAGCGATGAGAAGTTCATGGAGCTCTCTCAGGGACTTGACGCGGAGGCGGCTCCGCAGGCTGTTCGCGACTACCTTGAACCATACATGTCACTTAAGGGCGCACACGTCGTCATCTGGACGACGACCCCCTGGACCATGCCATCGAACAAGGCGGTGGTTTACGGTGAGGCGATTTCCTATGGCCTCTATGAAGTGACGGGCACCCCCGATGAGTGCTGGGCCAATGTCGGCGACCGTTTCATCCTCGCCGATGCCCGCGCCGAGGATGTGATGGCCCGCGCGCGGCTGGAAGAGGGCATGTGGCGCCGTATCCGCGACGTCACCGCCGAAGAACTGGCGGGGCTCTCGCTGCAACACCCGCTGGCGGGTGCCGAAGGCGCAAGCGGCGAATGGGACGAGCCGCGCGATTTTCGCGCCGCCGATTTCGTCACCGACGAGGAAGGCACCGGATTCGTGCATTGCGCGCCCAGCCACGGGATGGAGGAATACGAGCTTTACCGGGGCCTCGGGATGCTGGATCAGGTCATCACCTATAACGTGATGGATGACGGCTCTTTCCGCCCCGATCTGCCGTTCTTTGGCGGCAAATACATCCTCGATCGCAAGGGCCGCGAGGGCAATGCCAACAAGGCCGTGATCGACAAGCTGATCGAGGTGGGCGGGCTTCTGGCGCGTGGCAAGATCAGGCATTCTTATCCGCATAGCTGGCGCTCCAAGGCGCCGGTGATCTATCGCAACACGCCGCAATGGTTCGCCGCCATCGACCGCGCCGTGGGCGACGGGCAGGACGCGTATGGCACCACGATCCGCGAGCGCGCGCTGCGCTCCATCGACGAGTTGGTGACATGGACGCCCAAGACCGGGCGCAACCGGCTCTATTCGATGATCCAATCGCGGCCCGACTGGGTGCTCTCGCGGCAACGCGCCTGGGGCGTGCCGCTGACCTGTTTCACGCGCAAGGGGGCAAAACCCACCGATCCCGATTACCTCCTGCGCAACGCGGAGGTGAACGCGCGCATCCTTGCGGCCTTCGAGGCCGAGGGCGCGGATGCGTGGTACAAGGAGGGGGCCGGGGAGCGGTTCCTTGCGGGTATCGTCGATCCCGACCAATGGGAAAAGGTCGATGACATTCTCGACGTGTGGTTCGATTCAGGCTCCACCCATGCCTTCGTGCTGCGCGACCGCGAGGATGGCTCCGAGGACGGCATCGCGGACCTATACCTCGAAGGCACCGACCAGCACCGCGGCTGGTTCCATTCCTCGATGTTGCAGGCCTGCGGCACCATCGGCCGGGCGCCCTATCGGGGCGTGCTGACCCACGGTTTCACGCTGGACGAGAAGGGCAACAAGATGTCCAAATCGCTCGGCAATACCGTGGCCCCCGAGGAGGTGGTCAAGCAATACGGGGCCGATATCCTGCGGCTCTGGGTGGCGCAGGCGGATTACACCGCCGATTTGCGCATCGGGCCGGAGATCCTCAAGGGCGTCGCCGACAGCTATCGCCGCTTGCGCAACACGATGCGGTTCATGCTGGGGGCGCTGTCGCATTTCTCGGAGGCGGATCGCGTGGGCGCGGCGGAGATGCCGGAGTTGGAGCGGTGGGTTCTGCACCGGCTGGCGGAGCTCGATCACAAGGTGCGCACCGGCTATGCGGCCTATGATTTCCAGGGGGTGTTCCAGCAGCTTTTCAACTTCTGCACGCTGGATCTCTCGGCCTTCTATTTCGATATCCGCAAGGACGCGCTCTATTGCGATGGCGACACGCCGCGCCGCCGGGCCGCGCGCACGGTGATGGACCTGCTGTTCCACCGGCTGACCACATGGCTTGCGCCGGTGCTGGTCTTCACGATGGAGGATGTCTGGCTCTCGCGCTTTCCCGGCGAAGACGACTCCGTGCACCTGCACGACATGCCCCAAACCCCCGCCGACTGGCTCGACGAGCCGCTGGCGGCGAAATGGGCGATAGTGCGGCGGGCGCGGCGCGCGGTGACGGCGGCGCTCGAGGTGCAGCGCGCCGACAAGGTGATCGGGGCAAGCCTCGAGGCGGCGCCGATTGTCCATGTCCGCGATGGCGAAATGCTCAGGGCGCTGAAGTCGGTGGATTTCGCCGATGTCTGCATCACCTCGGACATCACGCTTACCGATGCACCGCGCCCGCCCGAGGCATTCCGCATGCCCGAGGTCGAGGAAATCGGCGTGGTCTTCGAGCGCGCGGAAGGCGCGAAATGCCAGCGCTGCTGGAGAATCCTGCCCGATGTGGGCACACATCGCCACCCCGGCACCTGCAAGCGATGCGCCGAGGCGCTGGGCTAGAGGGCGACCGGGGGCCTGCGCGCGGCCGGGGTGGCGCGCCACCTCGCGCCCTGCTGCGGGAAGCGGTTCCGATCCTCTCGGACATGCGCTATCAACATGGTGGCGAAGGGCTGCGGATGGGCGCGGCGCGGGCCAGGTGAGGGAGCGGGATCATGTCGGCAGCGGAACGGTTCGACGCGGAACTGGCAATGCGGCTGGAAAACTTGCGCGCGGACGGGCTCTACAAGGTCGAGCGGGTGATTTCCTCCAGGCAGTCGGGGCAGGTGCGGCTCTCGGACGGGCGCGATCTGGTGAACCTGTGCGCCAACAACTACCTCGGGCTGGCCGATCACCCGGAGATCATCGCGGCGGCGCATGAGGCGCTGGACCGTTACGGGTTCGGCATGGCGAGTGTGCGCTTCATCTGCGGCACACAGGAAGAGCACAAGGCGCTGGAGGCACGGATTGCCGGGTTCCTGGGGTGCGAGGATGCGATCCTCTATGCCGCCGCTTTTGACGCCAATGCCGGGCTGTTCGAGACGCTGCTGGGGCCCGAGGATGCGGTCATTTCCGATGCGCTCAACCATGCGAGCATCATCGACGGGGTGCGGCTGTGCAAGGCGCAGCGGCACCGTTACGCCAATCGCGACATGGCCGATCTGGAGCGGTGCCTGCAAAAGGCGCAAGGCGCGCGGCATCGCATGATCGCCACCGATGGCGTGTTCTCGATGGATGGCTATTATGCGCCACTGGATGAAATCTGCGACCTGGCGGAGCGGTATGATGCGCTGGTGATGGTGGACGATTGCCACGCCACGGGCTTTGTGGGCGCGACCGGGCGCGGCACGCCGGAGCATTTCGGGGTGATGGGCCGGGTGGATATCCTGACCGGCACGCTGGGCAAGGCGCTGGGCGGGGCCTCGGGCGGCTATACGGCGGCATCGGCGCGGGTCGTGGACTGGCTGCGGCAACGCTCGCGGCCCTACCTGTTTTCCAACACGCTGGCGCCGGTGATTGCCGGGGCCTCGCTCAGGGTCTTCGACCTGCTCGAGGACGGGGCCGCGCGGCGCGCGCGGCTGTGGGAGAATGCGGCCTATTTCCGCGCGCGGATGGGGGCGCTGGGCTTTGAGTTGCTGCCGGGGGAGCACGCGATCATCCCGGTCATCCTGCGCGACCCGAAATTGGCGCAGGAGATGGCGGCACGGCTGAACGACCGCGGGGTTTTTGTGACGGCGTTTTCCTTTCCGGTGGTGCCGGAAGGGCAGGATCGCATCCGCACGCAGATGAGCGCCGCGCTGAGCCGCGACATGCTCGACCGGGCGATTGATGCGTTCGAGGCCGTGGGGCGCGAGCTGGGAGTGATCGCGTGAAAAACGAGATGAAGGCGCTGGTCAAGGCGCGCCCCGAGCCGGGGCTGTGGATGGAATATGTCCCGGTGCCCGAGGTCGGGCCGGCGGATGTGCTCATCAAGGTTCGCAAGTCGGCGATTTGCGGCACCGATGTGCATATCTGGAAATGGGACGAGTTCAGCGCGAAAACCGTGCCGGTGCCGATGGTGGTGGGCCATGAATTCGTGGGCGAGATCGTCGATACGGGGCCTGCGGCGGTGAAGTATCGCGTGGGGCAGCGGGTGAGTGGCGAGGGGCATATCGTCTGCGGGGCGTGCCGCAACTGCCGCGCCGGGCGGGGGCATCTGTGCCGCAATACGCGCGGCGTGGGTGTTCACCGGCCCGGCGCTTTCGCGGAATATCTCTGCATCCCCGAGATGAACGTGGTGCCCATCCCCGACGATATCCCCGACGATATCGCCGCGATTTTCGACCCTTTGGGCAACGCGGTGCACACCGCGCTGAGCTTTGATCTGGTGGGCGAGGATGTGCTGGTGACGGGGGCCGGCCCGATCGGGATCATGGGCGCGCTGGTGGCGCAAAAGGCGGGCGCGCGCAAGGTGGTGATCACCGATATAAACCCCTACCGGCTCGATCTGGCGCGGCGGATGGGGGTGCAGCATGTGGTGGACGTGGGCAGTCAGCAGTTGCACGAGGTGATGAACGCCATCGGCATGACCGAAGGCTTTGACGTGGGGCTGGAAATGTCGGGCGCGTCGGCGGCCATGCAGCAGATGATCGCGCGGCTCAACAATGGCGGCAAGCTCGCGCTTCTGGGGATCGCGCCTGCGGATTTTGCGGTGGACTGGAACGCGGTGATCTTCAAGATGCTGCATATCAAGGGCATCTATGGCCGCGAGATGTTCGAGACCTGGTACAAGATGATCGCACTGGTGCAATCTGGGCTGGATGTCTCGGGGCTGATTACCCATCGCATCGGGATCGACGATTTCGAGGCGGGCTTTGCCGCGATGATCTCGGGCAGGTCCGGCAAGGTGGTGATGGACTGGCAGGCTGCGCCCCGGCCGGAAGGTGCCGGCGGGTCGCGCAGGGCATGACATGGCCGACGTGACCGGAAAAATGTCCCAGGACACTTTTCCCCGGCTCGGGCGGGTTGGTCTCGACGGGCTGCTCGTCTCTTTCGGTGACCGGCTGAGCGAGGCCGCGAACCGCGCAGCACTTGCCTTTCGCGCGGCGGTAGAGCGCGACACGCCCGACGGGGTAGAGGAAAGCGCGACCTCGCTCGTCTCGGTGTTTGTGCGGTTTGACGTGCTGCGGGTGGACCCGGCAGGCGTGATGGCCGCGATGGCGCGGCTGCTGGAGAGCCGCGACTGGTATGCCGAGGCCCTGCCCGAGGGGCGCCGTCTGTGGCGCATCCCCACCGTCTATGGCACCGATCTTGCGCCGCAACTGGACGAGGCCGCAGGCGAGGCAGGGCTTTCGCCAAAGGCCGCCGCCGCCGAGATCGCCGCTGCGCGCGTGCGCGTGCAGACCATCGGTTTCGCCCCCGGCCAGCCCTATCTGGGCGCGTTGCCCGAACACTGGAACATCCCGCGCCAGCAGACGCTGACCGGGCGGGTGCCCGTGGGCGCGCTGGTGGTGGCGATCCGGCAACTGGTGCTGTTCTCGGTCTCCACGCCGACTGGCTGGCGCCATGTCGGGCAGACCGCGTTCCGCCCCTTTCGTCCCGAGGCGGAGGTGCCGTTCGTGCTGCGGCCCGGCGATGAGGTGATCTTTGAGGCGGTCGGGCGCGGGACCTATGAGCGCCTGCGCGAAGCGGGCCCCGATGGCGGCGCGACCTGCGAGGTGCTCCGATGAGCCGGGGGCTGATCGTGCATCAGGCGGGGCCGGGCGTGAGCGTGCAGGATCTCGGGCGGCCGGGCTATCTGGCCTTTGGCCTGTCGCGCGGGGGCGCGGCGGACCTGCGCGCGCTTCATGAGGGCGCGGCGCTGCTGGGGCAGGCACCGGGGCTGGCGGCGCTGGAAATGGCCGGGACGGGCGGGACGTTCGAGGCGACCGAGCCCATGCGCATTGCGCTTGTCGGCGCGCCGATGCGCGCGCATCTCGACGGCACGCCGCTGGCGTGGAACGCCTCGCATCTGCTGCCTGCGGGCGCGCGTCTGGTGGTCGGCCCGGCGTCGGCGGGGGTTTATGGCTATCTCCATGCTGGCGGTGGCATCGCAACGCCAGAGGTCCTTGGCGCGCGCGCGGCGCATCTGGCGGCGGGGCTGGGCGCGGCGGTCAGCGCGGGAGACCGCCTGCCCGTGGGCACGGACCGGGGCGGGGCCGAAACCGGGCTGCGGCTCGACCCCGAAGAGCGGTTCGCGGGTGGCGCCGTGCGGATCGTGGCGGGCTGTCAGACCGGGCTTTTCGATCCGGCCGATGTGGCGCGGTTCGAGGAGACGGTGTTCACCCGCGACCTGCGTGGCAACCGGATGGGCGTGCGGCTCATCCCCGATGGCGAGGGATTCGCGGCGCGCGACGGCCTTTCGGTGCTGTCCGAGGCGATCGTGCCGGGCGATATCCAGATCACCGGCGACGGTGTGCCCTTTGTCCTGATGGCCGAGAGCCAGACCACCGGCGGTTATCCCCGGATCGGCGCGGTGCTGCCCTGCGATCTGGCCCGCGTGGCGCAGGCGGCCCCGGGCACCAGGCTGCGCCTGCGGTTCGTGCCCATGGGCGAGGCACTGACCGCCGAGCGCCGGGCGGCCGAGGCGCGCGCCTCGCTGCGCCGCCGCCTGACCCGGCTGGTGCGTGATCCGCGCGAGATCCGCGATCTTCTGTCCTGTCAACTCATCAGCGGCGCGATCGCCGGGCACGAGGAGGAATGAGCCATGCAGCAATCGGTCGATCTCAACGCCGATATGGGCGAGAGCCTGGGGCCATGGACGATGGGCGACGATGCGGCGCTGCTTGATGTGGTGAGTTCGGCCAATATCGCCTGCGGCTTTCACGCAGGCGACCCGGACGTGATGGCGGCGACGATGGCGCATGCGGTGGCGCGGGGCGTGGGCATCGGCGCGCATCCCGGCCTCAACGATCTTCAGGGCTTTGGCCGCCGCCGCATGGACGTGCCCCACACCACGCTGGCCAACAAGATCCGCTATCAGCTTGGCGCGGCGCAGGGGATGGCGCGCGCGGCGGGCGGGGCTGTGCGGCATCTCAAGCTGCACGGCGCGCTGGCCAATATGGCGTCCGAGGATGAGGCGCTTGCGCGAGCGTGCTATGAGGCCGCGCTCTCGGTCGATCCGGAGATCATCGTCATGGTGCTGGCGGGCACGGCGCAGGAGGCGGCGGCGCGCAGCGTTGGCGCGCGCATGGCCCGTGAGATATTTGCAGACCGTGCCTATAATGGCGATGGCACGCTGGTTGACCGGCGACGGCCCGGCGCGGTGATCCGTGATGCGGCCCGCGCGGCAGAGCGCACTCTGGGGATGCTGCGCGCGGGCGCGATCATCGCCGCGGACGGCACCCGTATCCCCACCCGGATCGACACGATCTGCCTGCACGGCGACACGCCCGAGGCGGTGGCGCTCGCCCGTTCCCTGCGCGCGGGGCTCGAGGCGGCGGGGCTGCGCGTGGCACGGTTCGACGGCGCGCGGGGATGATCCGCGTCAGGGATTGGGGCTTGAGGCGCGGGCGGGGCGGGGCTAGACGATCCGGCAAAGGAGTTCGCCCATGAGCCTCAACACGTTCGGCCATCTCTTTCGCGTCACCACCTGGGGCGAGAGCCACGGGCCCGCCCTTGGCGCCACGGTCGATGGCTGCCCGCCCGGCGTGGCGATCGACGAGGCGATGCTCCAGCACTGGCTCGACAGGCGGCGACCGGGGCAGAACCGGAACATGACCCAGCGGCAGGAGCCGGACGCGGTGCGCATCCTGTCGGGCACCTATGAGGGGCAGACCACCGGCACGCCGATCCAGCTGATGATCGAGAACACCGACCAGCGCTCGCGCGATTACGGCGCGATTGCCCGCAGCTTTCGCCCCGGCCATGCCGATCTGACCTATCATCTGAAATACGGCCTGCGCGATCCGCGCGGCGGCGGGCGGTCCTCGGCGCGCGAGACGGCGGCGCGGGTGGCGGCGGGGGGTGTTGCGCGCGCCGTCCTTGCCGCGCTCGTGCCGGGGCTGGTCATCAAGGGCTACATGGTCGCCATGGGCGAGATGGAGCTGGACCGCGCCCGGTTCGACTGGGACGCGATCGACGGCAACGATTTCTGGCTGCCCGATGCGGCGGCCGCGCCCCTCTGGGAGGATTACCTGCAAAGGCTGCGCAAGGATCACGATTCGGTCGGCGCGGTGGTCGAGGTGGTGGCGCGCGGCGCGCCCGCCGGGTTGGGCGCGCCGGTCTATGGCAAGCTCGACGCCGATCTGGCCGCCGCGATGATGTCGATCAACGCGGTCAAGGGCGTCGAGATCGGCGAGGGCATGGCCGCCGCCCGGCTGCGGGGGTCGCAGAACGCCGATGAGATCTTCATGGGCGAAAGCGGGCTTGAATTCGGCTCGAACCATGCCGGCGGTATCCTTGGCGGCATTTCCACCGGCCAGGAGATCGTCGTGCGCTTCGCGGTCAAGCCGACCTCCTCGATCCTGACGCCGCGCCGCTCGGTGACGGTGGAGGGCCAGCCGACCGAGGTCGTCACCGGCGGACGCCACGATCCGTGCGTCGGTATTCGCGCCGTGCCGGTGGCCGAGGCGATGATGGCTTGCGTGCTGCTCGACCATCTGCTGTTGCATCGCGGTCAGGTGGGAGAGGGGCCGCGCGGGGTCATCGGCTGAGCGCGGGCCCGGCGCCCGGGCGGCGCGGCGCCGTCAGCCGCTTGCCCGCAGGGCCAGGGCCAGGTCGGGGTAATCGGTGATGACACCATCCACGCCCATTGCGATCATCCGCGCGATGTCGCTTGCGTGATTGACCGTCCAGGCATTGACGGCCAGCCCCAGGTCGTGCGCCTCGGCCAGCCGGTCGGCCGTCAGGTCGCGGAAATGGACGCACCACGCCTGCCCATCCAGCCCCGCGATCAGCCGCGGCAGGCTGCCGCCGGCCGGTGACAGCAACCGCGGGTCCAGCCAGGGTGGCACCGGGCCTGCGGGCTGGAAGGCGTCGGGTTGCTCGTAGGTCAGATGGCCACGCGACAGCGCGGGCGCGTGCTGACGCAACCAGTCCAGCACCCGCCAGTCGAAGGATGACACGACCGTTTGCGCCGCCACCCCATGCGCGTCGATCAGCGCCAGCACGTCCTCCGCCAGAAGCTCGGGCTGGTCGCTCGTCTCGTGGGGGCCGGTGTCGGACTTGATCTCGATGTTTATCACCAGGTCGGGATCGGCCGAGGCCCAGCCCAGAAACTGCGCCAGCGTCGGGATGCGCGCGCCATCGACCGGGCGCTGCACGGGGTAGCGTCCGGCATAGGGGCTGTCGGGGCTCAGCCGTCCGACATCGTAGCGTTGCAGCCCGGCCACCGTCAGGTCGGCGATGCGCGGCCCCGGCGCGTCCAGCCACCTGCCCTTCGGGTCGCGGGCAAGCTGCATCGGCATGAGCGGGTCGTGGATCACCACCGGCACGCGTCCGGCGGCGTAGCGGACATCCATCTCGACCCCGTCCGCCCCGATGGCACGCAGATGGGCAAAGCCCTCCATGGTGTTTTCGGGCAGGACGCCCCGCGCGCCGCGGTGACCGTAGATCACCGGCTGGCCGGGTGCTCTGCGCAGGGTCATGGTCATGACCGGCCTCCCGTGACGCGCCGGCCCAGGGCGCGGTCGAACGGATGCAGGGCTGCGCGGGGGATGAAAAAGGACATCTCGGCGCCTTCCTCGATCGGCGGGACACGGGGCAGGCGGACGGTGAGCGTCCCGGGCAGGCCGTCAAGGCGCAGGTGCAGGTGGCTTTCGGCGCCTGCCGGTTCCAGCAGCAAGAGCCGCCCGGTCAGCGTCAGGTCATCGGCCGAGGCCATGGTGGTGGCGAAATCTTCGGGCCGGATGCCGATCAGATCGGCCGTGGCGGGCAGATGGGCCAGCGCCTCGGCGGGCAGGCGCTCGCGCAGATAGGCTGCGGGCAGCATGTTCATCGCGGGCGAGCCGATAAAGCCTGCCACAAAGGTGGTGGCGGGGCGCGCATACACCTCCATCGGGGTGCCGATCTGTTCGATTCGTCCGGCGTTCAGCACCACCAGCCGGTCCGCCATGGTCAGCGCCTCCAACTGGTCATGGGTGACATAAAGCGAGGTGGTGCCGAGGCGTTTTTGCAGCTGGCGGATCTCCACCCGCATCTGCACGCGCAGCTTCGCGTCGAGGTTCGACAGCGGCTCGTCAAACAGGAACGCCGCCGGTTCGCGCACCAGCGCGCGGCCCATGGCGACACGCTGGCGCTGCCCGCCCGACAGATGGCGCGGCTTGCGATCCACAAACGCCCCGATCTCGAGCATGTCCGCCGCCTCTTTCACGCGGCGGTCGATCTCGGGCTTTCTGAAGCCGCGGTTCCTCAGCCCGTAGGCGAGGTTGTTATAGACCGTCATATGCGGATAGAGCGCGTAGTTCTGAAACACCATCGCAATGTCGCGTTCGGCCGGTTCCAGATGGTTGACCACCCGATCGCCGATATGCAGCGTGCCCTCGGTGATCGTCTCCAGCCCCGCGACCATGCGCAACAGGGTGGACTTGCCACAGCCGGAGGGGCCGACAAGGACGATCATCTCGCCATCCGCGATGTCGATGCTGACATCGGTCACAGCGCGCACATCGCCCGCATAGACCTTGCCCAGCTTGTCCATGGTAATGGAGGCCATCGGTTATTTCTCCGTCTCGGTCAGGCCTTTGACAAACAGGCGTTGCATGAACAGGATCACGAGGATCGGGGGCAGGGCCGCCAGCACCACGGTGGCCATCACCAGATGCCACAGGGGCTCGGAATCCCCGCCCGTCACCATGCGCTGGATGCCCATGACGATGGTGTAGTATTCCGGGTCCGTCGTGATCAGAAGCGGCCAGAGATACTGGTTCCAGCCATAGATGAACATGATCACGAAAAGCGCCGCAATATTGGTGATCGACAGCGGCATGAGGATGTCCCTGAAGAATTTCATCGGCCCCGCGCCATCGACGCGGGCGGCCTCCATCAGCTCCTCGGGCACGGTCATGAAGAATTGCCGGAACAGAAACGTCGCCGTGGCGGACGCGATCAGCGGGATCGACAGGCCCGCGAAGCTGTTGAGCATGCCGAGATCGGCCACCACCTGAAAGGTCGGCACGATCCGCACCTCGACCGGCAGCATCAACGTCAGGAAGATCACCCAGAAAAAGAAGATGCGGAACGGAAAGCGGAAATAGACGACGGCAAAGGCCGACAGGAGCGAAATCGACAGCTTGCCCACGGTGATCGCCATGGCCATGACGAAACTGTTCCACAGCATTCCCCCGATGGGCGGCGTGCCCGCCCGCGAACGCCCCTCGAAAATCACCGTGGTGTAATTCTCAAGCGCGTTCGGCCCCGGCAAGAGCGGCATGACCCCGCGCAGAAATGTGCCGGGCGGATGGGTCGAGGCGATGACCGCCACATAGACCGGAAACACCACCACCGCGACCCCGAGGATGAGGACAAGATGGACGAGCAGATCGCCGATGCGGTTGTTCTCGACCATCGCCGCCGCCCCTCTCAGTAATTCACGCGCCGCTCGACATAGCGGAACTGGATGACGGTCAGCACCACGACGATGGCCATGAGGATCACCGATTGCGCGGCGGAAGAGCCAAGATTGAGGTTCACGAACCCGTCGCGATAGACCTTGTAGACAAGGATATTGGTGGCCTGTGCCGGGCCGCCCTCGGTGGTGGCGTGGATCACGCCGAACGTGTCGAACATGGCATAGACCACGTTGACGACCATCAGGAAGAACGTGACCGGCGACAGCAGCGGGAACACGATGGTCCAGAACCGCTTTGTGCGGCCCGCGCCGTCGATCGCCGCGGCCTCGATCAGCGATTGCGGGATGGATTGCAGACCGGCAAGGAAGAACAGGAAGTTGTAGCTGATCTGCTTCCATGCGGCGGCAATGATGACAAGCAGCATGGCATCGGTGCTGCTGGAGCGGTGGTTCCAGTCATAGCCGAGGCCCTGCAACACATAGGGCGCAATCCCGATGGAGGGATTGAAGATGAACCACCACAGCACCCCCGCGATGGCCGGGGCAACCGCATAGGGCCAGACAAGGAAGGTGGTATAGCCATCGCGCGAGCGGATCATGCGGTTGACCATCACCGCGAACAAAAGCGCCAGCGACATCGACAGAACCGTGGTGCCGACGCTGAACACCGCCGTGACCTTGAGCGAGTTGAGATAAAGCGGATCGGCCAGCAGCCGCTCGAAATTGTCGAACCAGACAAATTCGGTGCGCAGCCCGAAAATGTCCTGCCGCAGAAAGGATTGATAGAGCGCCTGACTGGCGGGCCAGATGAAGAAAATGAGGGTGACGATGACCTGCGGCGCCAGCAGGGCATAGGGCAGCCATGTGCCGGAGAATGTCATCCGTTTCGTCTGCATCTTGCGCGCCCTCGATATTCAAAGGCCGGTGCGGCCCCCGTGACAGATGCCAGGGGGGGCGCGGGCAGGGAGGTGTTCAGCGCATCTGCGCTTCAAACTGGCGCAGCAGATCGTTGCCGCGGCGCACCGCGTCATCGGCGGCCTGCTGGCCGGTCTTGGCACCCGTCATGACCGCCTCCATCTCTTCGGAGATGATGTCGCGGATCTGCACGAAGCTGCCAAATCTCAGCCCCTTGGAATTTTCCGTCGGCGCGTTGAGCGTCATCTGCCGGATCGAGATATCGGCACCGGGGTTGGCGTCATAATAGCCCTGTTCGCGCGTCAGATCGAACGCCGCCTGCGTGATCGGCAGATAGCCGGTCTGCTGGTGCCAGGAGGCCTGAACCTCGGGCTGCGAGAGGTATTCGAAGAACCGCGCGACGCCCTCATATTCCGCGTCGGGCTTGCCGCGCAGCACCCACAGCGTTGCGCCGCCGATGATCGAGTTCTGCGGCGCGCCCGCCACATCGTCATAATAGGGCTGCATGCCGTAACCCACGTTGAACTCGGCATTGCGCAGAACGCCCGCGCGGCTGGCCGAAGAGCCGAAGACAATCGCGCATTCCCCCGCATAGAAGGCCGGGAATGCGTCGGGGCCGGGTCCGGGGCCGCCCCAGCGGAAGGCGCCTGCGTCCTGCCACGCCTTGAGGTTGTCCCAATGGGTCGCAACCAGTTCGTTGTTGAAGACGAATTCGGTGTCGAACCCGGCAAAGCCGTTTTCGCGTGTGCCCAGCGGGATGTTGTGCCAGGCGCTGAAGTTCTCCAGCATCACCCAACTCGGCCAGGAGGTGGTAAATCCGCAAGGCGCTGCGCCGGACTCGAGGATCGCGACCGAGGCGGCCTCCATTTCCGCCCAGGTGCGCGGCGGCTGTTCGGGATCCAGACCCGCGGCCTCGAAGATGTCCTTGTTGTAATACATGATCGGGGTCGAGGAGTTGAACGGGAAGGACAGCATGTTGCCGTTGGGATCGGTGTAGTAGCTGACCACCGTATCGAGATAGGCGCCGGGATCGAACGGCACGTTGAAATCTGCCATCAGCCGATAGATCGGGTAGATCGCGCCCTCGGCCGCCATCATGGTGCCGGTGCCGACCTCGAAGACCTGCACGACATGGGGCTGCTGGTTGGCGCGAAACGCCGCAATCGCGCCGGTCATGGTTTCGGTATAGGTGCCGCGAAAGCTGGGCACGACGCGGAAATCCGACTGGCTTTCGTTGAACCCATTGGCCACGCCTTCGAGAATCTCGCCCAGCTCGCCACCCATGGCGTGCCACCAGTCGATCTGCACCTGTGCCTGTGCGGTCAGCGCCGTCAGCGCCGTGGTCGCGGCCAGACATGCGCCGAGAACATGTTTTTTCATGGTATCCTCCCTTTCGAGGGGTGCGGTTGAAAATGTCATGCGATGCGTCAGCGTGATGCCGGTGCCGCGCGCCCCCTTCGATATGCTGCCAATGTAACACGCATAAGACAAGGCAATTTTGTTTTGCCACAACATAACATTAGGTTATGATGCGTCGGAAACCACTGAAAAGATGGCCCGCGATGAAGACACGTTTGCGCCCAAGGCAACTCGAGGCTCTCCACGAGGTGGTCCGGCAAGGCTCGATGACGCGGGCATCGCGGCATCTGGGCGTGTCGCAGCCGGCGGTGAGTCGGCTCTTGACGGATCTGTCGGCCGATCTGGGATTTGCGCTGTTCGAGCGCCGCGACGGGCGGTTGACGCCAACCCCCGAGGTGCGCGTGCTGCTGCCCGATATCGGCCGTCTCATGGATCTGCTGGACCGGATTTCCGAGACCAGCCGCAACCTGAACGAACGCAAGGCCGGAACGCTGCGAATCGCCTGTCTGCCGGGGTTTGCCGTCAGCCACCTGCCAAGGGTGCTGGCCGCGTTCCTGCGCGACCGCCCGGGGATCACCGCCACGATCGAGCCCGACCGCCCGGAGCGGATTCTGGAATGGATGGTGGGGGAACAGTTCGACCTGGGCATCACCGACGGGTTCGAGTTTCTCGGCCATCCGGCGGTCGAGCGCGAACAGATCGACATCCGCGTGGTATGCGTCTTTCCCGACACCAGCCCGCTTGCGCGCCTTGACATCATCACCCCGCGCGAACTGGCCGATGCCCGGCTGATCCACACCCGCCCCGGCACACCCTATTTCCGGGTGGTCGAAAACGCCTTTTCCGCCTGCGATGTGCCGATGCCCTCCTATATCGAGGCGCGCCAGTTCACCACTGCCTGCGAGCTGATCTGCGAGGGCGTTGGCGTGGCGGTGCTGAGCGAGTTGGACGCGCTGCGCTACCGGGGCAGGGGGCTCGATTTCCGCCCCTTCCGTCCGGCGATCCCGCACCGCTTGTCGCTGGTGCGCCCGGTGCACAAGCAGCCGTCGATGATCACCCTGGAATTCATGGAGATGTTCATCGACAGCCTGCGCCCGTTCGAGTTCATGCCCGAGGAGGATACGGGCTGAGCGCGCGACCCGCCGTGTGGCCGGGCCCGAGGGCGCCGGGCACACAGCAGGCGGAATGATGACCGGGGCAGGATCGGCGGGGCGTCAGCCCAGCACCTCCTTCAGCGCATCCGCGGTTGTCCGGGCGATGCGGTCGGCCTCGGCCTCGGTCAGGCAGAAGGGCGGGGCATAGCCAAGGATATCCCCCTGTGGCATGGCGCGCGCGATGACGCCGCGTTTCAGCATCGCGCCCGTCACCCGCGCGCCGATGCCTTCGCCCGCGTCGAAGAAGGTGCGGGTGTCACGGTCGCGCACCAGTTCGACGGCGCAGAGCATACCTTCGCCGCGCACCTCGCCGACATTGGGATGATCGCCCACCGCCGCGCGGATCGCGCGGTTGAGATACGCCCCGCCGCGCCCGGCGGCGGCCACGAGATCCAGCCGGTCGATCAGATCCAGGTTGGCGATGCCCGCGGCGGCGCCGATGGGATGGGCGGAATAGGTCCAGCCATGACCCATAACGCCGTTTTCATCCGTCCCGCGCGCCAGCACATCCCACATGCGCTGCGACACGATCGACCCCGAGAGCGGCGCATAGGCCGAGGTCAGCCCCTTGGCGATCGTGATCAGATCGGGCTTCAGCCCGTAATGCGTGCTGCCGAACATGCTGCCCAGACGGCCAAAGCCGGTCACGACCTCATCCGCGATCAGCAGAATGTCGTGACGCTCCAGCACCTGTTGCACACCCTGCCAATAGCCGGCGGGCGGCGGCACGATGCCGCCGGTTCCCAGCACCGGCTCGCCGATGAAGGCGGCGATCGTGTCGGCCCCTTCGCGCGCGATCAGCGCCTCCAGTTCGGCGATCAGATGGGCGGTGAAATCGGCCTCGGACATGGCGGTGTCGGGGCGGCGGTAGAAATAGGGCGCTTCGGTATGGAACACGCGATCCAGCGGCAGATCGAACTTCTGATGGAACAGATGCAAGCCGGTCAGCGAGCCGGTCATCAGCCCCGAGCCGTGATAGCCGCGTTGGCGCGAGATGATCTTTTTCTTCTCCGGCCGGCCAAGGATATTGTTGTAGTACCACACCAGCTTGATGTTGGTTTCGTTCGCGTCCGAACCCGACAGGCCGAAATAGACCCGTGACATGTGATCGGGCGCGCGGTCGAGGATCATTTTCGACAGTCGGATCGCCGGCTCCGAGCCGTGTCCCGCATAGGCGTGATAATATGCCAGGTCGCGCGCCTGATCGGCGATGGCATCGACGATTTCGGCCCGGCCATAGCCCACGTTCACGCAATATAGCCCGGCGAAGGCGTCCAGCAGTTCGGTGCCGTCGCGGTCGGTGATCATGACGCCCTGGCCGCCGGTGATGATGCGCTGCGGCGCCTCGCCTCGGGCGAACTGGGCCAGATGGGTCGAGGGGTGGAAAAAGTTCTCGCGGTCCCATTGGGCCAGTTGATCGTTGGTCAGCATGTGTTGTCCTTTCGGGTTCGGGTGGGGCGGCTGCACGCGGGGAGGGGGCAGGCCCCGGGGGGAGGGGGGGTCAGCCCCAGTCGCGGCAGACGTATTTGATGTCGGTAAAGGCATGCATGCCCCAAGGCGCGCCCTCGCGTCCGATGCCCGACTGCTTCATGCCGCCAAAGGGGATCGGCGCGCCCGTCACCTTGGTGCGGTTGACCGCGACCATACCGAATTTCAGCGCGCGGGTCATGCGATAGATGCGGCGCGGGTCGAGCGTGTGGACATAGGCCACCAGCCCGTACTCGGTGGCGTTGGCCCGATCGACCGCCTCGGCCTCGGTGTCGAAGGGGGCCAGCGCCGCGACCGGGCCGAATGTCTCCTCGTGCATGATGGTGGCGTCTGCGGGCACGTCCACCAGCAGCGTGGGCTTGTAGAACAGCGGACCTCGTGCATCGCGTGCGCCGCCGGCCAGGCAGCGCGCGCCGCGGGCCATTGCGTCGGCCACATGGGCCTCTTGCCTGGCCACGGCGCGTTCATGTATCAGGGGGCCGAGGTCCGGGTCGCCCATGCCCGGCCCGAGCGTCAGCGCCTTGATGCGCGCGGCGAAACGCCTGCAGAAGTCGTCATAGACCGGGCGCTCGATCAGGAACCGGTTGGCACCGAGGCAATCCTGCCCGGTGGTGGCGAACTTGGCCTTGATCGCCTCGTCCGCGGCGCGGTCGAGATCGGCATCGGCAAAGACCACGAAGGGCGCGTGACCGCCCAGTTCCAGCACCAGCCGCTTGACCGTATCGGCCGACTGCCGATAGAGCAGCCGCCCGATTTCGGTCGATCCGGTGAACGACAGCGCGCGCACGCGGCTGTCGGCCGTCCATTCGCCGACGATCTCGGGCGCATCGCCTGGCACGATGTTGAAGACGCCCCCCGGCAGGCCGGCGCGCTGCGCAAGCTCGGCCAGCGCCAGGGCGGACAGGGGGGTTTCGATCGACGGATGCACCACACAGGTGCAGCCCGCCGCCAGCGCCGCCGCCGCCTTGCGGGTAATCATCGCATGGGGAAAGTTCCATGGCGTGACCAGCGCCGCCACGCCGACCGGTTCGCGCCACAGCTCCACCTCGGCGTCGGGCAGATGCGACGTGACCGAGCGGATGTCGGGGCGCTTGGCCTCTTCGGCGTAATATTCGACAAAGCTGGCACCATAGTCGATCTCGCCGCGCGCCTCGGAGATCGGCTTGCCCTGTTCGATCACCATGATGCGGGCGAGATCCTCGCGGTGGCGGACGATCAGCTCGAACCAGCGGCGCAGCATGTCGCTGCGCTGTTGCGGCAAAAGGCCCGCCCAGCCGGCAAAGGCGGCGTGGGCGGCGTCCACCGCGGCGCGCGCGTCCGCCGCGCCCAGCCTGGCCACGCGCGCGACGGTCGCGCCGGTTGCCGGGTCGGTCACGTCCAGGCGGTCGGCACTGTCGCGCCAGCCTGCGACAAAGCCCTGGTCGCGCAAAAGGCCGGGATCGTCCAGAAGGGCGCGCAGATCGGGCTGGCTCTCGGGGTGGGGTGTGGCGGCAGTGGTCATGGGCGCTCCGGGTCAGGTTTCGCCCCAAGACTAGCCGCTCCGGGCCAGAGGAATCGCCCGTCATACCGGCGCTGCCGGAGATGGATCGCCTTATATCGGCCCGTTGTCAGGACGATCCAGCCATCAGAAGCGCGAGCGGCGGCGCGCCGGTCTTGACGTTCTTGGTCACGATATAGGTAAAATAGCGCCGCAGCCCCGCGGGGCTTTGCAGCAGGCTGTCCATCACCTCCTGATAGGCGGCGATATCGGTCGTAATCACCTGCATCAGGTAGTCGTAGCCCCCGCCAAGCGCCCAACAGGCGACGATCTCGTCGATGCGCGCGATGGTGCGCTCGAAGCTCTGGAAGGTCTCGGCGCGGTGGTTTTCCAGCTCGACCGTGACGAAGATGCGCACATGCGGGGCTAGCCGGGCGAGTCCGATCTCGGCGTGGTAGCCGCAGATCAGCCCGGCAGCCTCCAGCCGGTTGAGGCGCTGCCAGCAGGGTGTCGGCGACAGGTTCACGCGGCGCGCCAGATCGGCCTTTGAAATCCGTCCCTCGCTGGACAGGATTGTCAGGATCTGAAGGTCGCGGTCATCGAGGGCCAGGCCGGTCATGGCGGCATCTTGTGGCTGCGCGAGATATTGTCAAGCGACCGGGCTTGCGCATTGTCCTGATTTCGTCATGATGTAATCATGACAAACTGGCGACCAGATCCCGCGCAGCTCAGCCGCCCGATATATCGTTCCCTTGCAGGCGCGATTGCCGATGCGATTGGCGATGGCAGCTTGCGCCCCGGTGACCGGCTGCCGACGCATCGCGATCTGGCACATGCGCTGGGGGTGTCGGTGCAGACCGTCAGCCGTGCCTATGGCGCATTGATCCGTGCCGATCTGCTGGCCGGGACCGTGGGGCGCGGCACTTTCGTCAAGCACGCGCCGCCGGACGGGCGGACCTCGCCCTATCAGCAGTTGGCCGCGGATGACTCCGTCATCGACTGTTCGATGTTGGTGCCGGTGACCGGGCCGCAGCATCAACAGGCGATGGATGCGGCGCTGGCGGGACTGGTCGGCACGACCCCGCCCGAGGTTCTGTTCTCGTTCCGGCCACGCCAGGCGTTGCAACGCCATTCGGAGCGGGCGTTGCAGTGGCTGCGGATCTGCGGTCTGGATGTGCGGGCCGATTGCGTACTGCCGACCAATGGCGCGACCGGGGCGATGACCGTGGCGCTGATGGCGGCGCTTCCGCCCGGTGGCACCGTTCTGGCCGAAACCATGGGGCATCATACATTGCAGGCGCTGACGCGTTATCTGGGCCTGAAGCTGACCGGCGTGGCCTGCGACGCACAGGGCATGATCCCCGAGGCGCTGGATGCCGCCTGCCGGTCGGGCGATCATGCTGCGCGCGCGCTCTATCTGATTTCGTCGCGCAACAGCCCGCTGAACACCGAAATGGGGCCGGACCGGCGGCGCGAGCTGGTGGCCGTGGCCGTGCGTCACGGGCTCTACATCATCGAGAACGATGCCTGGGGGCCGTTGCAGCCCGGCCGCCCCGCGCCGCTGTTCACGCTGGCGCCGGATCGGGTTTTTTATTTTACCAGCCTGACGAAATGCCTGTTGCCGGGGCTGCGGCTGGGCTGGCTGGTGATGCCCGAGGGGCAGGCCGCAGCCGCATTCGCGCGCCACCAGGCGACCGTCTGGATGGCCACCGCCCTCATCGCCGAGATCGGCAGCCGCTGGATCGCGGACGGCACGGCCGAGCGTCTGCTCACCTGGCAACGCACGCAACTGGAGGCGCGCAACGCGCTGGCACAGCGCTGTCTGGCGGGCCTGCCGGTGCGGGGCCATCCGCACGGGCTGCATGTCTGGCTGCAACTGCCCGAGGTCTGGGAGGAGAGCGCCTTTGTCAATTCCGCACGGCTGCGCGGCGTTGCCGTGGCGCCCGGCCATGCGTTCCGCCTCGGCGCGGGCAAACCGCCGGAACGGGGCGTGCGGATCTGTCTGGGCGGCGGCACCGAATCGGCTCTGGAAGAGGCGCTGAAAATCCTGTCGCGGTTGGCGCTCAGCCTGCCGGAGCCAGAATTTCTCGCCTTCTGACGCGTGCGCAGGCGAATTGGCGCGTTTTTTGGCAAGATTTGTCTTGATGATTGACATGATTTAATTGTCGGATTGTCAAGATTTAATTATCTGATTGACTTGATTGAGCGCAGGCGTTTCCCTTTGTGCCATGCAAGACCGTATTTTTCGGATACCGGTCAGGACATGAAGACAAGGAGAAACGCATGACGTTCAGAAAAACAATGATCGCCGCAACCGCGATGGTGGCATTGACGGCAGGCGCCGTGCAGGCCGGCGAGACCTGGCGCTACGCCTTCGAGGAAGCCATCGACGAGGTGCAGGGTGTGTTCGCCCAGCAGTTCAAGGAGCATATCGAGGCGAACTCGGATCACACCGTGCAGCTCTTTCCCTTCGGCACGCTGGGTGAATCCGATGACATCATGGAACAGACCCAGGCGGGCATCCTGCAATTCGTGAACCAGTCGCCCGGCTTTACCGGCGCGCTGATCCCCGAGGCGCAGGTGTTCTTCGTGCCCTACCTGCTGCCGCAGGATCAGGACGCCTTGAACACCTTTTTCCGCGAGTCGGTGGCGATCAACGAGATGTTCCCCGAGCTTTACGCCGAACACGGTCTGGAGCTGCTGACCATGTATCCAGAGGGCGAGGTGGTGATGACCACCAAGAACCCGGTGCACAGCCCGGCTGACCTGAACGAGCAGAACTTTCGCGTGATGACCAACCCGCTCCTCGTGGAAAGCTATCGCGCCTTTGGGGCCGTTCCGACACCGTTGCCCTGGGGCGAGGTCTATGGCGCGTTGCAGACAAACATGATCCAGGGCCAGGAAAACCCCATGTTCTTCGTGGAATCCACGCGCATGTATGAGGTGACCGATTACATCACCTTTACCGGGCACAACAATTTCACGACCGCCTTCATGGCGAACAAGGATTTCTTTGACGGCCTGTCCGAGGCCGATCAGGCCCTGGTGCGCGACGCGGTGGATGTCGCCTTCGACTACATTCTCGACTACCAGGACGGGTTGACCGAGCGCGCGCTCAAGGCGATCAAGGCTGAAAGGCCCGAGATCGAGGTCGTGGTTCTGACCGAAGAACAGCGCCAGCCCTTCATGGACGCGGCCGAGCGGGTGGAGGCGGAGTTCATCCGCATGACCGGCGATCGTGGCCAGCAGATCCTGGAGCAGATGAAGACGGATCTGGAAGCTGCAAGCAACTGATCTGCCCGTGACAGTCGGGGCGCGCGCGGCCATCAGTGCCGCCGCGCCCCGCGCCCCGCAGCCTTCCTGCCCGTTTCAAAGGGGAGCCCCGACGTGACAACGCCCCAGCCCGATCCGGAAACCCCGCCTGCTGCCCCGGCCGCGCCGGACGATGTGGGCGTCTATCGCTCGACGCTGCCCGGACCGCTGGGCTGGATCGACAATGCCATCGCCCAGGCCGAAGCGGTGCTGCTCGCGGCGGGTGTGCTGCTGATGGCGGCCAACACGGTGGCCAATGTGGTCGGGCGCTTCGTCTTCGCAAGCTCGATCCAGGCCACCGAGGAAATCAACCGCTTCCTGATCATCCTGATTACCTTTGCCGGGATCAGCTATGCCGCGCGCCACGGGCGGCATATCCGCATGACGGCGCTTTTCGACATGGCGCCGGTGCGTCTGCGCAAGATCCTGATGATCTTCATCGCGCTGGTCACGGCGGCCTTCATGTTCGGGCTGACATGGTATTCCTGGGGCTATCTGCAGACCACCATGGGCCGCGGGCGGCTGTTGCCGTCGCTGCAGATCCAGGTGTGGTGGACGGTTATCTGGGTGCCGGTGGGATTTTTCATGACCGGGCTGCAGTACCTGCTGACCGCCATCAAGAACATGCTGGAGCGTGATATCTACCTGTCCACCAATGTGCTGGAAGGCTACACCGATGAAAACGAGCAGGAAATCTAGTGGTCTCGATCCGTGAAATGCGTTCTGCGTCCGGGGCCTTGCGGTTGCAGGGATCGGCCTTGCGTGCCGGGGGGCGGCGGCGCGATACCCATGCGAGAGCAAAACCCCCAGAGCGGACAGCGGGTATCCTGTGTCAGATGACGAATTCCGGGAGGCAGCCGACATGGCCGTGACGATCTTTGGCTTGATGGTGGTTCTGCTGCTGTTGGGTTTTCCGATGATGATCCCGCTGATCGCGGCCTCCACGCTGGGGTTTTTCATGATGTTCGACGGGTTCGGACAGATGGAAACCATGGTGGCGCAGATGATGGCGGGGATCCGGCCGGCCTCGCTGATCGCGGTGCCGATGTTCATCTTCGCCGCCGATATCATGACGCGCGGCCATTCGGCGGGGCGGCTGATCGATCTGGTCATGGCCTTCGTGCGCCACCGAAAAGGGGGGCTGGCGATTTCGACCGCGGCCGCCTGCACGATGTTCGGCGCGGTTTCCGGCTCTACCCAGGCGACGGTGGTTGCCATCGGCTCGCCGCTCAGGCCGCGGATGCTCGAGGCCGGATACAAGGACAGTTTCACGCTGGCGCTGATCATCAACGCCTCGGATATCGCGTTCCTGATTCCGCCGTCGATCGGGATGATCATCTATGGCGTGGTCTCCAACACCTCGATCGCGGAACTGTTCATCGCGGGGATCGGGCCGGGGCTTTTGATTCTCTTTCTGTTCTCGATCTACTGCTGGTATTACGCGGCTCGCCACAATGTCCCGACCGAGCCGCGCGCGCCCTGGGGCGAACGTGCCCTCGCGGTCCAGAAGGCACTGTGGCCGCTGGGTTTCCCCGCGATCATCATCGGCGGCATATATGGCGGCATCTTTTCTCCGACCGAGGCGGCGGCGGCCTGTGTGCTTTATGCGCTGATCCTGGAAATGGTCGTCTTCCGGACGCTGGACCTGCGCGGCCTCATGGCCACCGCGCGCTCGACCGGGCTGATCACGGCGGTGGTCTTCATCCTTGTGGGGGCAGGGGCCGCGTTCTCCTGGATCATCTCGTTCGCGCAGGTGCCGCAGACAATGCTGGGCGCCATAGGCATCGACCAGATGGGCCAGATCGGCGTCCTCGTGGTGATCTCGATCGCGTTCTTTGTCGGCTGCATGTTCGTCGATCCGATCGTGGTGATCCTGGTTCTGGTGCCGATCTTCGCGCCGGTGGTCAATTCGGTGGGTCTCGATCCGGTGCATGTGGGGGCGATTATCGTTCTCCAGGTGGCCATCGGATCGGCGACGCCACCGTTCGGATGCGATATCTTTACCGCCATAGCCGTCTTCAAGCGCCCCTATATCGAGGTCATCCGTGGCACACCGCCCTTCATCGCGATCCTGTTGGTGGTGTCGGTTCTGTTGATCCTCTTCCCGCAGATCGCCCTGTTCCTGCGCGATCTGGCGTTCAAATAAGGCAGGTGCCGTGATGTTTCAAAAAATCCTCGTGCCCTTCGACGGGTCGTCCAATGCCGAAAAGGCGCTGAAAATGGCGGTCGAGATCGCGGATCTGACCGGAGCAGAGCTGCTGATCCTGACGGTCTATCGCCATTATTCGATGCTCGAGGCGTCGTTTTCGATGGTGCGGACAGTCGAGCCGGGCCGCATGGATGATGCCATGCGCGATCACGCGCACAAGGTGGGCGAACACGCGAAATCCGTGGCGCGCCAGGCCGGGGCAACCCGTGTGCGCGGTTTCATCAAGCCCGGCCAGCCCGCCCGCACCATCGTGGCTTTTGCAAAGGAGAAGGGCGTGGATCTGATCGTCTTGTCGTCGCGCGGGCTGGGTTCCGTCGAGGAATATCTGCTCGGGTCTGTCTCGCACAAGGTGACGGGCCTGGCGGAATGCCCGGTTCTTGTTGTCTGACGGAGACAACATGACCGCGATCATAACCGCCGCCGCGCCACCGGTCGTGCCGGGCGACCCCGTCAGGCGCCTGGGGCTGGTGGTGCTGTCCACCGATCTGACGATCGAGGCCGACACCATCAGTCTGATGCAGCCGGGTGTGCGGGTGCATGTATCGCGCGTGAGCTTCACCAACCCGACGACGCCCGAGAATCTGGCGGCCATGGTGCCGCATCTGGCCGCGTCCGCCGATCTGATCCTGCCTGGTGTGCCGCTGGCCGCAATCGGGTTCGGCTGCACTTCGGGAAGCGTGGTGATCGGTGTTGACACGGTGCGCGGCGCCATCGCCGCGGTGCGCCCGGGCGTGCCGGTGGTCACACCCGTCGATGCCGCGGTGCAGGGTTTTGCCGCGCTGGGTGTGACGCGGATTGCTCTGCTGACGCCCTACCTGCCGCAGACCGCCGCCCCGGTGGCCGAGTATTTCGCCGCGGCCGGGCTGGACGTGGTGCGCTGCTACGGGCTGGGCATGGCCGATGACCGTGACATCGCGCGCGTGGCCGAGGATGACATCCTGGCGGCGGTTCGGGCCACCGATGATCCTGCGGCACAGGCGTTTTTCGTGTCCTGCACCGCCTTGCCCGTGCTGCGGCTCATTCCCCGGATCGAGGCCGCACTTGGCAAGCCCGTGCTCGGCTCCAATCAGGCTCTTGGCTGGGGGATGCTGCGGGCGGCGGGTCAGTTTGGAGGAGGGCCGGGGCAATTGTTCGCATCCTCCGCATCGGAAGGTACGCCTGCATGATGCCGCCTGCCCGCCGCCCCGCCATCGAGGATTTCGAAGAGGCCCGCGCGCGGATCGCGGGACATGTGCGGCATACGCTGTGCCGCCGTTCGGACGCGCTGTCGGCGCGGATGGCTGTGCCGGTCTGGCTGAAATGCGAACATCGCCAGCACACAGGCGCGTTCAAGTTGCGCGGCGCGACCAATGCGGTTCTGCAACTGCCGGACGGGGCTGCGGGGGTCACCACGGCCTCGACCGGCAACCACGGGCGCGCACTGGCCCATGCGGCGCGCGCGCAGGGGCTGCGGGCGGTGATCTGCATGTCCGCGCTGGTGCCGGCCAACAAGATCGCCGCGGTCGAGACGCTGGGTGCCGAGGTGCGCATCGTCGGACAGAGCCAGGACGACGCCGCGTTCGAGGCCGCGCGGCTGGCGCGTGACGAGGGGCTGGCCCTGATTCCGCCCTTCGATCATCGCGATGTGATCGCCGGGCAGGCGACGCTGGGTCTGGAGATGCTCGAGGATGTGCCCGACGTGGCCACGGTGGCGATACCGCTGTCGGGGGGCGGTCTTCTGTCCGGCGTGGCGGCGGCGATGAAGGCACGGAGCGACGGTCTGCGGGTGGTGGGGGTGTCGATGCGGCGCGGCGCGGCGATGGCGGCCAGCCTGCGCGCCGGGCGGCCGGTCGAGGTGGCGGAACAGCCGACGCTGGCGGATTCGCTGGGCGGCGGGATCGGGCTCGACAACCGTCTGACCTTTGCCATGGTGCGCGATCTGATGGACGAGGTGATCTTGCTGGAGGAGGACGAGATCGCCCGGGGCATCGCATGGCTCCATGTGGTCGAGGGCGAGGTGGTCGAAGGGGCCGGCGCTGTCGGGGTGGCGGCGCTCTTGTCCGGGCGGCTCGGCTCCCAAGGCCCGGTGGTGCTGCCGCTGACGGGTGCCAATATCGACCCCGCGCGCCATGCCCGGATCTGCGCCGATCACGCGCCCGCCCTGAAGGACAAGCCATGATCCCGCATACCGTCACAATCCTGACCGAAACCGATCTGCGCCGTGTCGTGACGCTGGATCCGGGACTGGTCGATGCCATGGCCGCCGCGTTTGAGAGCATGGCGCGGGGTGGGGTGGTGATGCCGCCGGTCCTGTCCATGGCGATTTCGGATCACAATGGCGAGGTGGATGTGAAAACCGCCTATGTGCCGGGGCTGGAAAGCTTTGCGATCAAGGTCAGCCCGGGATTTTTCGATAATTCCGCGCTCGGGCTGCCGTCGCTCTCTGGGCTGATGGTGGTGCTGTGCGCGCGCACGGGGCGGGTGCAGGCAGTGCTTCTGGACAATGGCTATCTGACGGATCTTCGCACCGCCGCCGCAGGGGCGGTTGCCGCGCGCGCGCTGGCGCGGCCCGATGCCAGCCGCGCCGCCATCCTGGGTGCGGGGCTGCAGGCGCGGCTGCAACTTCGCGCGCTGACGCTGGTGCGGCCGCTGCGCGCGGTGCGCGTCTGGGCGCGTGACCCGGCGCGCGCGGGCGCCTTCGCGGCCGAGATGTCGCAGGCGCTGGGGCTGGAGGTCATCGCCTGCGACGACGCCCGAGATGTCGTCACCTGGGCCGATGTCATCGTCACCACGACACCGGCCACCGCCCCCGTGCTGCAGGCCGACTGGCTGCGTGCCGGTCAGCATGTCACCGCCATGGGGTCCGATCAGCACGGCAAGAACGAGATCGACCCGGCGGCCTTTGACCGCATCACCTATGTCGCCGACCGCCTGTCGCAAACCCGCGAGCTGGGCGAGCTGCGCAGCGCCATTGCCGCGGGCAGGATCGCGCCCGACGCCGATCTGCCCGAACTCGGCGCGGTGCTGATCGGCACGCGGCCTGGCCGGACCGGCCCCGACGACATCACGCTGGCCGATCTGACCGGCACCGGCGTGCAGGATACCGCCATCGCCATCCGGGCGCTGGCGCTCGCCGGCGGCGCCGGCTGTCTCATAATCACCTGAGGAGCGTCCTTCATGCCCAACCCCGCCCCCCGGTTCAGCGTCGCGGAATATGACGCCCGGCTGCAAAGAACCCGCGAGGCCATGGCGGCGCGCGGTCTCGACACGCTTCTGGTAACCGATCCGTCGAACATGGCCTGGCTGACCGGCTATGACGGCTGGTCCTTCTATGTGCATCAATGCGTGATTATCGGCCCGGATGGCCCGCCGGTCTGGTTCGGCCGCAGCCAGGATGCCAATGGCGCGGTGCGCACATGCTACATGGCGGACGATCATTTGATCGGCTACCCCGACCATTATGTGCAATCCACCGAGCGCCATCCGATGGATTACCTCTCTTCGTGGCTGGCCGAGCGCGGCTGGCACAAGGGCCGCATCGGGGTGGAGATGGACAATTACTGGTTCACCGCCGCCGCCCATCGGTCGCTCTCGGCGCATTTGCCGGCGACGCTGGTGGATGCCACGGCGCTGGTCAACTGGCAACGGCTGGTAAAATCCCCGACCGAGCTCGGCTACATGCGCCGCGCGGCGCGACTGGTCGAGAAGATGCACGCCCGTATCCTCGACAAGATCGAGCCGGGGATACGCAAATGCGATCTGGTGGCCGAGATCTACGACGCGGCGCTGCGCTTTGATCCCGAACTGGGCTTTGGTGGCGACTATCCCTCCATCGTGCCGCTGTTGCCGTCGGGCGCCGATGCCGCGGCCCCGCATCTGACCTGGGATGACAGGCCGATGCAGACGGGCGAGGGGACATTCTTTGAAATCGCCGGCTGCTACCACCGCTATCACTGCCCGCTGTCGCGCACGATCCACCTCGGAAAACCCGGCCAGACCTTTCTGGACGCCGAAAAGGCCACGCTGGAAGGCATGGAGGCGGGGCTGGAGGTCGCACGCCCGGGCAGAACCTGCGAGGATGTGGCGCTGACGTTTTTCGGGGTGCTGGAAAAGCACGGGTTCACCAAGGACAACCGGGCCGGCTATCCCATCGGGCTGAGCTATCCTCCCGACTGGGGCGAGCGGACATGCTCGCTGCGCCCTGGCGACCGGACCGAGCTGAGGCCCGGCATGACCTTCCATTTCATGACCGGATTGTGGGTGGAGGGCTGGGGTTTCGAGATTACCGAGAGCATCGCCATCACCGAGGGCGCGCCGGAATGCCTGGCCAATGTGCCCCGCAAACTGCTTGTGAAAGACTGACCCATGACGATAAATCCGATACGGGCGACCATTCCCTATGATACGGACGGTGTGCATCACGGCTTTCTGCGCCTGCCGCATTCGCGTAACAAAAGCGCCTGGGGTGCGATCATGATCCCGCTCACCGTCATCCGCAACGGCGACGGGCCGACGGCGCTCTTGACCGGAGCGAACCATGGCGACGAATACGAGGGGCCGATCGCGCTGCAGGCGCTTGCCGCAGAGCTGACCCCGGCCGAGATCGTCGGGCGGGTGATCATCGTGCCTTACATGAACTATCCTGCATTTCGCGCCGCCGCGCGGGTATCCCCGATCGACATGGTCAACCTCAACCGGGCATTTCCCGGCGTGCCCGACGGCACGGCGACACAGAAAATCGCCAGTTACTTCAACGATACACTGGTTCCGATGGCCGACATCGTGCTGGATTTCCACTCGGGCGGGAAGACGCTGGATTTTGTCCCCTTCGCCTGTGCGCATTACCTGGACAGCATCAGCCAGCAGGATGCCTGTATCGCCGCGGTGCAGGCATTCAACGCGCCCTACACGTTGATGCTGCGCGAAATCGACAATGTCGGGATGTATGATACGGCGGTCGAACAGCAGGGCAAGGTATTCGTCACCACCGAGTTGGGCGGCGGCGGCTCCGCCACGGCGCGCTCGGCGCGGATTGCGCGCAAGGGGGTGCGCAACGTGCTGATCCATGCCGGGATCGTGCAGGGCGAGCTGGAACTCGAGCCGACCGTGCCGCTGGATATGCCGGACGAGGATTGTTACCACTTCGCCACGTCCGAAGGTCTGGTCGAACCGCTGGTCGATCTGGGCGAGGAGGTCCGCAAGGGCGACACGCTGGCGCGGATCTGGCCTGCCGATCGCACCGGGTTGCAGCCCCTGACCTATTTCGCGCAACGCGGCGGCACCCTGATCGCGCGGCATTTTCCCGGACTGATCCAGACCGGCGATTGCCTCGCCGTTCTGGGCACCGCCGGAGGTCCGGGCGGGGTGGACAAGATCGACGCCTGAGCCATCTCCGCCCACGCCACCTGCCTCGCGGTGTCTCGGCCGGTTCAGAAAACAGCCATATCGCCTTGATGATGCGGTATTGCTCCAATGATGCAGGGAGGTTAACGTCGCGGCATCGGATGCTATGGCAAAGGAGGGCCGGATGCCCATACGTTTTGTGCCCCTCGCGGTTCTTGTCCTCCTCGGCCCGTCCCCCGTGATCGCGCAAGCCGCGCAAACGCGGACCATCACCGGGGCGGTTGAATATCCCCAGAGCATAGCCCTGCCGGTCGGGGCAGATCTGCATGTGGCGATCGAGGGGCGGTTCGGGGCCGTTCTGGGCGAAGCACAGATCAAGGCGGGCGGCCAGCAGGTGCCGCTGCCCTTCACGCTCACCGTTGCATCGGGGCTGCGCGGCAATCTGGCGGCGGTGATTCGCCTTGACGGCTCGCCGCGCTGGATCGTGCAGGATGTGGCCATCGCGGCGGGCGCCGATCCGGTCGATCTGGGCACTATCCGGGTGGCGCCGGTGACGCCGCTGGCCTTCGTGACCGCGATCCGCTGCGAGGAAGAGGATGTGGCGGTGGGTATCCTCGGCGAAGAGATGGTGCTGCGCGCCGACGGGCGCGAGATCGCGTTGCGCCAGGCGGTCTCGGCCTCGGGGGCGCGCTACGAGGCTGTGGATGATCCCGAAACCGAGGTCTGGTCCAAGGGGGATGCCTTTACCATCAGGCTCGCCGGGCGCGAGCTGACGGGGTGCCACACGCTACAGCCGCCCGAGCGCCGTCCCTATCGGGCGCGCGGGATTGAGCCGGGCTGGCATGTGGATCTGGGCGAGGAGCAGGTGGAGGTCGTGGCCGATCACGGGGAGTTGCGGCGCGCGGCGGCGCGTCCGGCGGTGGGGGTTCTGCCCGGCGCCTATCTTTTCGACATGCCCGAGGCGGAGGCGAGCCTGCGGATCGTGGAGGATCTCTGCCGAGACGCGGCGACGGGGATGCCATACCCCGACACGGCGGTGCTCTCGCTCGGCGACCGGGTGCTTGAAGGCTGCGGCGGCGATCCGCGCGATCTGCTGCTCGGGGCGAGCTGGCAGGTCACACGCCTCGGCGGCGAGCAGCCCGAGGAACCCGAGCACGTCTCTCTGAGCTTTCTCGCGCCCGCGCGCGTGGCAGGCAGCACCGGCTGCAATCGCTTTATCGGGGGCTTCACGCTTACCGGCGAGGGGCTCGCGTTCGGCGCGCTTGGCTCGACGCTGATGGCCTGTTCCGACGCGCTGATGGCGCAAGAGCGGCAGATGCTTGACGCTCTCGAACATGTCCGAAGGTTTGATATTGGCGCTGACGGTGCGCTGCATCTCATTGGTGGGCCGCGCGATGAGGTGCTGATCGAGGCCGTGCGCTGAGGCGACTGGCCGCGCGCCGCATGATCTGAGGGGGCAGCGGGAGGCGTGCCTGAGGTTCATGTGACCGGGAGCGGCATTCTTGCCCTTGTCGCGCCGATGCGATTTTGGAATAAGACATCCGTCAGGCTCAGGAGAATGCCATGCCCGCGCGCATCTACAAACCCGCCCGCAACGCAATGCAGTCGGGCACCGCCAGGACCAGGCATTGGGTTCTGGAATTCGTGCCCGCCAAGGCGCGCGACGTCGATCCGCTCATGGGATGGGTGTCGTCCGGCGATACCCAGGCGCAGGTGCGGCTGCGGTTTCCGACGAGGGAGGCCGCGCTCGAGTATGCCAAGGATCACGGCATCAATGCCGTGGTGCAGGAACCCAAGCCCCGCAAGCCCAATATCCGCCCCGGCGGCTATGGCGAGAACTTTGCCACATTCCGGCGGCAGGTCTGGACGCACTGAACCGATTTCCGTGACCGATTTCCGTGCGGCCCGGACCGGCGCCGCCATGCTCGTGTGCCGGGTCAGGGGGCGGGGCGGCCCGCGCCCCCCGGCGCAGGGACGCAGAACTCCGCTCAGGCGAGGCTGCGCGTGATCTCCTCGCGCTCGAAGATCTCGATCACGTCGCCCTCGCGCACATCGTCGTAATTCTCAAAGGCCATGCCGCATTCCTGACCGGATTGCACCTCGGCAACCTCGTCCTTGAAGCGCTTGAGCGTTTTGAGCGTGCCTTCGTGGATCACCACATCGTCGCGCAGAAGGCGCACCCCGGCAGAGCGCCGCGCCACGCCCTCGGTGACAAGGCAACCCGCCACCTTGCCCACGTTGGAGACCTTGAAGACCTCCTTGATCTTGGCGTAGCCGATGAACTTTTCGCGGATCTCGTTGCCCAGGAGGCCGCTTGCCGCCGCTTTCACATCGTCCACCAGATCGTAGATCACCGAATAGTAGCGGATTTCCACGCCCTTCTGGTTGGCGCTGTTGCGGGCGGGCGCGTTGGCGCGGACGTTGAAGCCCAGAACCGGCGCGCCAGATGCCTCGGCCAGACCGATATCGGATTCGGTGATCGCGCCGACGCCGGAATGAAGCACGCGCACGCGCACCTCCTCGTTGCCGATCTTTTCCATCGCCTGAACGATGGCCTCGGCAGAGCCCTGCACATCGGCCTTTACGAGGATCGGCAGTTCCTTGACGTTCTCGTCTTCCTTGGCCTTGGCCAGAAGCTGCTCAAGCGAGGTGCCCGCACCGACGGTGGCGCGTTTCTCCTTGGCCTTCTCGTGGCGGTAATTGGCGATCTCGCGGGCCTGCGCCTCGGTCTCGACGACGTTGAGAACGTCACCTGCCTCGGGTGTGCCGTTGAGGCCAAGAACCTCGACCGGCGAGGATGGCCCGGCCTCCTTGATGCGCTCGCCCCGGTCGTTGACCAGCGCGCGCACCTTGCCGTATTGCTCGCCCACGACGAAGATATCGCCCTGCCTGAGTGTGCCTTTCTGGATCAGCACGGTGGCGACGGGACCGCGGCCCACGTCAAGCTGTGCCTCGATCACGGCACCTTCGGCGGCGCGCTCGGGATTGGCCTTCAATTCAAGGATTTCCGCCTGGAGCGCGATCGCCTCGAGCAACTCGTCAAGCCCCTGTCCGGTCATTGCCGAGACCTCGACATCCTGCACGTCGCCCGACATCTTTTCGACCACGACCTCGTGGCGCAGCAGGTCCGAGCGCACCTTGTCGGGATCGGCGGCGGGCAGATCGACCTTGTTGATCGCCACGATCATCGGCACACCGGCGGCCCTGGCATGATTGATGGCCTCGACGGTCTGCGGCATCACCGCGTCGTCGGCGGCCACCACAAGCACGACAATATCGGTCACATGCGCGCCCCGTGCGCGCATCGAGGTAAAGGCGGCGTGGCCCGGCGTGTCGAGGAAGGTGAGCAGCGTGCCGCTGTCGGTGGTGACCTGATAGGCGCCGATATGCTGGGTAATGCCACCGGCCTCGCCCGCGACGACCTTGGCATCGCGGATCGCATCCAGAAGCGATGTCTTGCCGTGATCCACATGGCCCATGATGGTGATGACCGGCGGGCGCTGTTTGAGATCGCCGGGTTTGTCCACGACGGCGTCGATCACGTCCTCGACATCCGAATCGCTGACCCTCACGATGCGGTGGCCGAATTCCTCGATGATCAGTTCGGCGGTATCGGCGTCGATCGGCTCGTTCTGCGTGACCATCATGCCCATCTGCATGAGCGACTTGACCACGTCGCCGACACGCTCTGCCATGCGGTTGGCAAGTTCGGAGACAACGATGACCTCGGGCAGCTGCACGTCGCGCACGACCTTTTCGCGCTCCTGCTTCCCGCCCATGGCCTTTTGACGGGCGCGCTCTTGCTTGCGCTTCATCGCGGCCATGGATTTGTGACGGCCGCCCTCGCCCGCAAGCGCCTGATTGAGCGTGAGCTTGCCGGTGCGGCGATTATCTTCGCCCGCAGTGCGGCCCTTGCCGCGGCGGTTGTCGCGGTCATCCTCTTCGCGGCGCCGGGGCGCAACCGGGGTGGGCGCCCTGGCCGTGTCGGGACGCGCCGGGGCGGCATCGGGCGCGGGCGGGGCCGCGTCACGCGCCTTGCTCTCGGCGGTCTCGCGCACGCGGCGCGCGTCCTCTTCGGCCTTCTGGCGCGCGCGTTCCTCGGCCTCGCGCTGTTCGCGCTCCTTGGCCTCGGCCTCCTCGCGGCGGCGCTGACGCTCTTCCTCGCGGGCCTTTTCCTCCGTCTCGCGGCGCTCGGCCTCATCGGCCTCGCGCGCCCTGGCGGCGGCGAGCGCCTTCATCCGGCGCTCGAGTTCGGCATCGGAAATCCCGGCAGGGCGTTTGGTCGCCCCCGAGGCAGCGGCGGCGGGCGAGCTACCTACGCCCACGGACGCGCCCGGCTTGGGTACGACGACGCGCTTGCGCTTGGTTTCCACCACGACGTTCTTGGTGCGTCCATGGCTGAAGCTCTGCTTCACGTTTCCCGCACGGGGACCGCCACGCACACCCAAGGGTCTCTTTCCGTCGTTGTCGCTCATATTCTCTTACTTTCCTTTCCGGCGCGCTGTCCCGCCGTCCGAGACGCGCAGACCTTTCAGTCTTGCCGCCTCCTCTACAACACGTTGTGCCAAACCTCCATAGCCCAGCACGGCGTGGATCGTGGTTTGACGACTGAATGCCTGGCCCAGTTCGTCGGCGGTCAGCCAGCCGATATAGGTGGCGCCCTCGGGCGTGCTCAGCCCCGATTTCCCGCGCTCCGAGCCGTCGCTGGCCTGAAGCAGAACCCGCACGTCGCCGCGCGCGAGCCGGTCCTTGACCTTCTCGTATCCGGCCACCGCCCCGCCGCCCTTGCGCGCGAGGCTGATGAGCGCGATCACCCGGCGCGCGATCAGCGCCTCGACCTGCGCGGCAAGCCCCTCGGGCACGCTCACCGGCTGTTTCGCGGCGCGGGCGAAGAGGCCTTTGGCGGCCGCGCGCTCGATTGCGGCATGGTCCGGCACCACATAGATGCCACGCCCCGGCAGCTTGGCCGCGATGTCCGGCACGACCGTGCCATCCGGCCCGATCACGAAACGCACGAGCGCCGATTTCGGGCGCAGCTCGCCGGTGGCGATGCATTTGCGCTCGGGTGCGTCCGCACAATCCTTTGGGTGCCCGCCGCGACCCATCCCTGACCCCGGAGCCTGACGGATCAGGCCCCGGCCTCCTCTTCGTCCGATTCGGGCGCGGCGGCCCTGGGCATGATGTCATCGGGATCGACCCAGCCCAGCATCACGCGCGCAGTCATCACCATGTTCTGCGCCTCTTCGAGCGAGACGTCGAACGGTTCCAGTATCCCGTCATCCTTGACGCGCGTCCCATCGACCGTGGTCCAGCCCCCGGCCAGTTCCCAATCGGCGCAGGTGGCGAAATCCTCCAGCGTTTTCACATCGTCCTGCACCAGCGCCAGCACCATTTGCCGGGTCAGCCCCTCGAAGCCGATGAGGCTGTCGTCGGCACCCAGGGCGCGGGCCTTTTCCAGCGCCTCGGTGGCCTGCGCCTCGATCACGTCGCGCGCCCGCGCCTGAAGCTCTCCGGCGGTGTCCTCATCAACCCCGTCGATGACCAGAAGTTCGTCGAGATCGACATAGGCCACCTCTTCGAGACCTGTAAAGCCCTCGGCCACCAGAAGCTGGGCGAAGAACTCGTCGAGATCGAGCGTGTCCATGAAGAGGCGCGTGCGCTCCTCGAATTCCTTCTGGCGGCGCTCGCTGTCCTGCGCCTCGGTAATGATGTCGATATCAAGCCCGGTGAGTTGACTGGCCAGGCGCACGTTCTGCCCGCGCCGCCCGATGGCGAGGCTGAGCTGATCCTCGGGCACGACCACCTCGATGCGCTGCGCGTCCTCGTCGATCACCACCTTGGCCACCTCGGCGGGTTGCAGCGCGTTGACAAGGAACGTGGCCTGATCCTCGTTCCACGGGATGATGTCGATCTTTTCGCCCTGAAGCTCGTTCACCACCGCCTGCACACGGCTGCCGCGCATCCCCACGCAGGCACCCACCGGGTCGATCGAGCTGTCATAGCTGATGACGGCGATCTTGGCGCGGCTGCCGGGGTCGCGGGCGACGGCCTTGATCTCGATGATGTTGTCGTAGATCTCGGGCACTTCCATCTTGAACAGTTCTGCCATGAACTGCGGATCGGTGCGCGAGAGAAAGATCTGCGGACCGCGCTGCTCGCGGCGCACGTCCTTGACATAGGCGCGGATGCGTTCGCCGGGGCGATAGGCCTCGCGGCCGATCTTTTCGTTGCGGCGCAGTACCGCCTCGCCATAGCCCTGAAGCTCGACGATGATATTGCCGTATTCCTCGCGCTTGACGACGCCGTTGATGATCGTGCCGGCGCGGTCTCTGAACGCCTCGTATTGACGGTCGCGCTCGGCCTCGCGGACCTTTTGCAGGATCACCTGCTTGGCGCTCTGCGCGGCGATGCGGCCCATCTCGACCGGCGGCACGGCCTCGTGAAGCTCGTCCCCCACCTGCGGCCCTCCCGCCTCGGTCGGGTCGATCCGCGCGCCGTCGCGCAGCCAGAATTCATCGCGCCCCGGCACGGCGGCCACAAAGTAGGGCCTGGCCTGCTCGGGTGTGAACTGGGCCTGGTAATTCTCAAGCGCATCCTCCGCGACCACGGTGCGCACGCGGGTAAAGGCGGCGCGGCCGGTCTTGCGGTCGATCTTCACGCGGATATCCATTTCCGCGCCATAACGGCTCTTGGCGGCGCGCGCGAGGCTCTCTTCCATGGCTTCGATCACGAGGCCGGGGTCGATCATTTTCTCGCGGGCCACCGCCTCGGCGGTCTGCAACAGCTCAAGCTGGTTGGCGGATGTGATTGCCATGGTCTCAGTCCTCCTCAGAACCGCTTTCGGTTTCGATCTCGTCAAAATTCGTCTCGTCGATCACGCCCGCCGCCTTGCGTGCGCGCAGCATCTCGCGGATCAGATCGTCGGTCAGGATCAGCTTGGCATCGGACAGCCAGTCGAAATCGAGGCCGATGGTGCCTTCCTCGATATTGATAAGCACCTCGTTGCCCTCGACCCCGGCCAGCACGCCCTTGAACCGCTTGCGCCCGTCGATCAGATCGGCGGTCTCAATCCGCGCCTCATACCCCTCGAAGGCCTCGAAATCCTTGAGCCGGGTCAGGGGGCGGTCGATGCCGGGGCTCGACACCTCCAGCGTATAGGCGTCCACGATGGGATCCTCGACATCGAGCACGGCGCTGATGGCGGTGCTGATGGCGGCGCAGTCATCCACCTCGATGCCGCCTTCGGGGCGGTCGGCCATGACCTGAAGCAGATGCGCGGCACCGCCCATGAGGCGCACACGCACAAGCTCGAATCCCATGCCCTCGATCACCGGGGCGATGATCTCGGCCAGCCTGCGGTCGATGGCGGCTTTTGCGATAAGGTCGTTTGTCATCTTGTCCAAGCACAAAAAAACGGGCGCGCGGCCCGTCCTGTTTTCCGGTGGAACCATCGGAGACCCCGAGGTGCCGCTGTCAATGGCGCATATAGGCCGCCGCCGCGGGCTTTGCAAGCAGGTTTTGACGCGGGCCGCCGTTTCGGGGCGGTTGACTCCACCCGGCCCGCGTATATAAGCGCGGCTTCATTGGTGTTGGCGGCCCCCGCAAGGGGATGCCTGTCGGGAGCAATCCAGAGGACAACGCCCTTCGACAACTCGGAAGGAGATCAGCCGTGACCAAACGCACGTCTGCCAAGTACAAGATCGACCGCCGGATGGGCGAAAACATCTGGGGCCGCCCCAAATCGCCCGTCAACCGCCGCGAATACGGCCCCGGCCAGCACGGCCAGCGCCGCAAGGCCAAGATTTCCGATTTCGGCCTTCAGCTGCGCGCCAAGCAGAAGCTCAAGGGCTATTATGGCGACCTGACCGAAAAACAGTTCCGCCGCATCTACGCCGAGGCCGAACGCCGCAAGGGCGATACCGGCGAAAACCTGATCGGCCTGCTCGAGCGCCGGCTCGATGCCGTGGTTTATCGCGCGAAATTCGTGCCGACCATGTTCGCCGCCCGCCAGTTCGTGAACCATGGCCATGTCCTCGTGAACGGCCAGCGCGTCAACATCCCCTCCTACCGTGTGAAAGAGGGTGACGTGATCGAGGTGCGCGACAAGTCGAAGCAGATGGCGGTGCTGCTCGAAGCCGTGCAACTGGCCGAGCGCGACGTGCCCGATTATGTCGAGGCCGATCACTCCAAGATGGTTGCGACCTTCGTGCGCCAGCCGGGCCTGTCGGATGTCCCCTATCCGGTGATGATGGAGCCCAATCTCGTCATCGAATATTACGCGCAGAACTAGGGTCGGGAATCGCTCCGGGTGTTTCGGCGCCGCGCCCGCCCCCGCATCGGGGCGGGCGCGCTTTCATTTCCGCCACAGCGTTCGGCTGAATCAGCGGATTTCTGCCGGGAAATCGGTCATCTGGCGGCGGTTGAGCCGGCTTCCGCCAGATTGTCCTGTTCGCGCCCTTTGCTTGATGACATTTATCGCCTACGGGTGTATTCGCTTGGGCTGTATCCATTTGAAAAGAAACCGCGTAGGTTGTGTCCGCACCAGTGCAAGTAATGCCCATTCCCGGGCCGCTCCTGGCCCGTCGTCATTGATCGCGGTCGGTTGTCTTGGAACCTCCGGGATGCGCTGCACAAGGAATTGGTAAATTGTCCGATCTCCCCATCCGCATTCTCATGGCAACCCGCGACGGAGAACGCTTCGTCTCCGAGCAACTGCGAAGCTTTCTGGACCAATCCCATGCCAACTGGGATCTCGAGGTGAGCGATGACGGCTCTTGCGACCGGACGAGGGACATTGTCCGGGCCTTCGGCGAGGCGCATCCCCGGAGGCTTGTGCATTTTGGCGATGGCCCCCGCCGGGGCCCCGGTGCCAATTTTCTCACGCTGTTGATGCACGCAGTCGAGACCGCGCCAGACTCGGCGCTTGCCTTTTCGGATCAGGATGACGTGTGGCTCCCGGAAAAGCTGAGCCGGGCCGCGGAATGGATGGAGGCCAATGGCGCGCTTGAGGGGGCGCCGCTTGCCTGGACGTGCCGGACGATCCTCACCGATGCCAGGCTTGCCCCGATCGGGGAAAGCCGCTGTATCAGGCGCCCGCCGAGTTTCGGCAATGCGCTGGTCCAGAACATCCTGGCCGGCAACACCCTCGTGTTGTCGCCGGCGGCGGCGCGCCTCATGTCCCGCGCGGCCTCGGCGGCAATCGAACACGGCGTCTGCCATCACGACTGGTGGTGTTACCAGATGCTCACGGGCGCCGGCGCGCATATCCACTGCGAGGACACGCCGCTTGTGCTCTATCGCCAGCATCGCAGGAACCTCCTGGGGCATAACGGCCCGCTCCGTGGCAGGATCTTGCGAATCGGCATGGTGCTGAAGCACGATTACGCGGGCTGGGTGGAGAAGAACCTCGCCGCCCTGCGTTGCTGCGAGAAACTGCTGACGCCGCAGGCGCGCAAGACCCTGCGCCGCTTCATGCAGGCGCGGCGTCGCGGCCGCGTGGCGCTTGCGGCGAGCATTCCGAAACTGGGATTGCATCGCCAGAGCGCGCATGACGACCATGTGCTGAGGCTCATGGCGGTTTCACGGCTGTTGTGAGGCACAGCCGCGGCGAGGCCAGCGACCGGGGCGCCCCCGATCGTCACCGAGCCGACCGCGTGACAATCCCTTGACCGCGCAGACATGCACAAGGTGCTGTGCAGCCTGTCCCCTTGCGGCGCGCCTGCACGGCGCCTATCGTTTGCAATCGCCGCGCAGCCAACCGGAGAATCGAACGTATGAGCGACGATACCTACACGCCCCCCGAAGTCTGGACATGGAAAGAGCCCTCTGGCGGCAAGTTCGCCGCGATCAATCGCCCCGTCGCAGGCCCGACCCACGACAAGGATCTGCCCGTGGGTCGGCACCCTTTCCAGCTTTATTCGCTGGCCACGCCCAATGGCGTCAAGGTCACGGTGATGTTCGAGGAATTGCTCGCGGCGGGCCATGATGCGGAATACGACGCCTGGAAGATCGACATCGGCGAGGGCGAGCAATTCAGCTCGGGCTTTGTCGCGGTAAACCCCAATTCCAAGATCCCCGCGCTTGTGGATCGCAGCGGCGAGGCGCCGGTGCGCGTGTTTGAAAGCGGCTCGATCCTCATGCACCTGGCCGAGAAATTCGGCGCGTTCCTACCCGCTTCGGGGCCTGCGCGCACCGAAACCATCAACTGGCTGATGTGGCAGATGGGCAGCGCGCCCTATCTCGGCGGGGGGTTCGGCCATTTCTACGCCTACGCGCCCGAGAAATGGAAATACCCGATCGACCGTTTCACGATGGAGGTCAAGCGCCAGCTTGACGTGCTCAACCGCGAACTGGCGGGCAAGCCCTTTATCGCCGGCGACCACTATTCCATCGCCGATATGGCGATCTGGCCCTGGTATGGGCAATTGTGCGTCGGGCGGCTTTACGATGCCGGGACCTTCCTCGATGTGAAAAGTTACCGCAACGTCATGGCCTGGGCCGAGAAGATCGACGCGCGGGCAGCGGTGCAGCGCGGCCGCATGGTCAACCGCACCTTCGGCGAGCCGCATCTGCAACTCCACGAACGCCATTCGGCCGAGGATTTCGACACGAAAACCCAGGACAAGATCGGCGAGAGCGCCTGAGCGCTTTCGCCCGCAAGCCGGATCGTGCATGAAGGGGCAAAAGGAGTCCTGCCATGCCGATCCGCGATACCCCCCTGCTTGCCGTGTTCATCGACGCCGACAACGTGCCCGCGAAATTCGCCGACGCGATCCTGCGCGAGGTCACAAGCCATGGCGAGCCGGGCCTGCGGCGCGTCTATGGCGACTGGTCGAGCCCGCAGCTTTCGGGCTGGACCCGGACGGCGCAGAAACTGGGCCTCGTGCAGCATCAGCAGACGGCCAATACCAAGGGCAAGAACGCCAGCGATATCGGGCTGGTGATCGACGCCATGGACATCCTCCATGCCGGCCATTTCGATGGCTTCGTCCTGGTTTCGTCGGACAGCGATTTCACCCGGTTGGCCAGCCGTATCCGCGAACAGGGTCTCATGGTCATCGGCATCGGCGAGGCCAAGGCGCCCGACGCGCTCAAGAACGCCTGCAACCGCTTCATCGCCATCGAGAACATCTATGAAGAGACCGCCGACGCGCAATCGAATGTGTCCAGGACACAGCTTGACAGCGCGCGGGCCGCCGAGGCGCGCCGGCTCATCTTCGACGCGATGGAAAAGATCGACAGCGAGGACGAATGGTATCACCTTGGCCGGATCGGTCACCAGATCCAGGCCGACAAGCCCGATTTCGACACCCGCAGCTATGGCAAGAAGAAACTGAGCGATCTCATCAAGGAACTGAAAGTGTTCGCGACGCGGCCCGGCTCGGGCAACCAGATCCTCGTGCGGCGGAGGGATTGACGGCGCGCGGCGGCTGCCCGATCGCTGACGGGGGCTCGGCCCTCGCCCGCGGACCGCTTTGCATGACCGCCGCGCCCTGCGATACGGTGCCAGACAAAACGAGAGGGAGGCAACGAAATGAAGATATCCGACAGCCGCGAGATCAAGGCCGACCGCGCGACGGTCTGGGCGGCGCTGCTCAGTCCCGAGGTGCTCAGGGATTGCGTGCCCGGCGCGCAGGAGGTGACGGGCAGCCCGGAGGACGGCTTCGAGGCGACCGTCACGCAGAAGGTCGGCCCGGTAAAGGCCACGTTCAAGGGCAGGGTCACCATCTCGAACATGAACGAACCCGAAAGCCTGACGCTCAGCGGTGAAGGCAAGGGCGGCGCGGCGGGCTTTGCCAAGGGCGCCGCGAATGTTCGCCTCGAAGAGATCGAGGGCGGCACACGGCTGCATTACGAAGTGGAGGCCAGTGTCGGCGGCAAGCTGGCGCAGCTTGGCAGCCGGATCGTGGACGGCTTTGCCAGGAAGATGGCCGATCAGTTCTTTGCCCGCCTGCAAGAGGTGGTCGAAGGCCCCCAGGACCCCGAGACCGCGCCGGACGGGTCCGAAGAGGGCGCGCCCGGGGGCAGGAAGAAGGGTTGGTTCAGGAAACTGGTGAGCTGAGCCACGCGCGCAACCGGGCGGCATCGGCCAGGTGGTGAGCCGGGGTCCTCTGCCGCCTGCCCGCGCCCGCGCGTCAGGATCGGCGAGAGCGGTGGGAAACCCCGCCTATGCAGCGGTCATTTCATTGCGGATTACACGAGCGAACTTGTCAAAGATTGCCGCGTTGGCGGCGATCACCTCGCCATTGGCCAGGATATTTCCGCCCGGCCTCAACGGCTCCACCAGCCCGCCCGCCTCGCGCGCGATGATGACGCCGGCGGCCAGATCCCAGGCGTTGAGCCGCCGCTCCCAGAACCCGTCATAGCGCCCGGCGGCGACATAGGCCATGTCGAGCGCCGCCGAGCCCCAGCGGCGCACACCGGCGCAGGCGGGCAAGAGACGCGCGAGATCCTGCAAAGTGTCGGGCAGGTCGGATCGCCCGCCAAAGGGCAGGCCGGTGGCAAAGACCGCCTCGATCATCTTGTGGCGCCCCGAGACGCGCAGCCGCGTGTCGTTGAGCCAGGCGCCGGCGCCCTTTTCGGCAAAGAACGCCTCGTCCTTGATCGGGTCGTAGATCACGCCCGCCACCACCTCGCCCTTGTGTTCGAGCGCGATGGAAATCGCCCAGTGCGGCAGGCCGTGCAGGAAATTCGTCGTGCCGTCCAGCGGATCGACGATCCAGCGGCGGGTCGGGTCGGTGCCGGGCTCTTCGCCGCCCTCCTCGGCGGCCCAGCCATAGTTCGGGCGCGCCGAGGTCAGTTCGGATTTGAGGATCTTTTCGGCGGCAATGTCGGCGCGGCTGACGAAATCGCCCGCGCCTTTCATCGACACCTGAAGGTTCTCGACTTCGCCGAAATCCTTGAGCAGCGAGCGCCCGGCCTTGCGCGCGGCCTTGAGCATGACGTTGAGATTGGCGCTGCCGTGCATCGCTTGGCTCCTTTGCGGTCAGGGCGGGGCTATACGCCGGGGCGCGGGCACGGGCAAGGGGCCAATGGGCGCGGCTCAGGGCTTGGGGTGGTCGTCCCAGTCATCCGACAGGATGCGCCGCGCGTCGCCTTCGGGGTCGTCATACTGGTTCGAGCGCACCGTGTAGATGAAGAACGCGAGGCCCAGGCCCCCGAGGATCAGCGAGATCGGAATGAGATAGGCCAGCACGTTCATGGATCACCTCAGTCGCAGCGCGTTGAGCGATACGGTTATCGAACTTGCCGACATGGCCAGAGCGGCGATCAGCGGCGAGCACAGCCCGGCCACCGCCAGAGGCACGGCGACGATGTTATAGAGCGTGGCGATTCGGAAATTCTCCGTAATGCGGCGGGTGGCGGCGCGGGCGGTCTCGCAGGCCGCGGCGATGGGCGCGAGATCGTTGCCCAGAAGCACGATGTCGGAGGCCACCCGCGCGGCATCGAGCGCCGAGGCGGGCGAGATCGAGACATGGGCCGCGGCCAAGGCCGCGGTATCGTTGAGCCCGTCGCCCACCATCAGCACATGCGCGCCCGCCTCGGTCAGCGCCGCCACGCGCGCGGCCTTGTCGGCGGGCAGGGCCTCGGCCAGCCACTGCGCGATCCCAAGCCGCGCGGCCAGGGCCGCGACCGCCGGGGTGGTGTCGCCCGACATGAGGATGACCCGCTTGCCCTGTGCGACCAGCGCCGCCACGGCCTCCTCGGCGCCGGGGCGCAAGGCATCGGTGAAGGTGAACGCCACCGGCGCGGCCTCACCCACCCGCAGGAAGGTCGCGGTCTCGGCGCGCGCCCGGGCACCCACCCAGCTTGCCCGGCCAAGGCGCACTTCCTGCCCTTCAAAGACCCCCTTGGTGCCGTATCCCGGCACTTCGGTGATGTCGGTCAGCTTTGCCGCGAGATAGCCGGCATCACGCGCGGCGCGGGTGATCGCCTGGGCCAGCGGATGGGACGACGCCCCCGACAGCGCGAGCGCCAGTTCCACCGCGTCGCGCGGCAGCGCATCGAGATTGGTCAGCCGCGGCGTGCCCGTGGTCAGCGTGCCGGTCTTGTCGAACACCACCGTATCCACCTGCGCCAGCCGCTCCAGCGCGGTCTCGTGCTTGATAAGCATCCCCCGCCGGAACAGCCGCCCCGAGGCCGCCGTCGTGACCGCAGGCACGGCAAGGCCAAGCGCGCAGGGGCAGGTGATGATCAGCACCGCCGCGGCGACGTTGAGCGCGGTGCGCAGATCCCAGGTGTAGAGATACCAGCCGACGAAACTCAGCCCCGAGAGGATATGCACCCCCGGCGCATAGAGCCTGGCCGCGCGGTCGGCGAGCGAGGTATAGCGCGAGCGCCCCGATTCCGCGATGGCCACCAGATCGGCCATCCGGTGCAGCGAGGTCTCGGCCCCCACGGCGCTGGCGCGGATAGTGAGCGGGCCGGTGAGGTTGACCTCGCCCGCGCTGACCGCCTGCCCCGCGCCGGCGAAGACGGGCAGCGTCTCGCCGGTGAGCAGCGAGCGGTCGAGCTCGGTCGTGCCGGTGACGATCACCCCATCCACCGGCATCCGCCCGCCGGGGCGCACGAGGATCAGATCGCCCACCGCCAGATCGGCCAGGCCCACGACCTCCTCCGCCCCGTCGCGCAGGCGCGTCGCGCGCGGCACTTCGAGCGCGGTCAGTTCCTCGGCGGCGGAGCGGGCGATGGCGCGGGTGCGGTGATCGAGATAGCGCCCCGCGAGCAGGAAAAAGGTAAGCGCGATGGCCGCGTCGAAATAGGCGTGCTCGCCCGAGAGCGATGTCTCCCACAGCGAGGTGAGCACCGCCAGGATGATTGCCAGCGTGATCGGTACATCCATGTTGAGCCGCCCCTGCCGCAGCGCGGCCCAGGCGTTGCGATAGAAGGGCACACCGGCAAAGGCGATGGCGGGCAGGGTGATGGCGGCGGAAATCCAGTGGAACATGTCGCGCGTCGCGGCCTCGGCCCCGGACCAGACCGAGACCGACAGCAGCATGACGTTCATCGCCGCAAAGCCCGCCACGGCAAGCCGCATCAGAAGGTCACGCCCGGCGCGGTCGGTCGCCGTGGCGTTCAGCGTGCCTGCGTCCAGTTCGTGCGCCTCGTATCCCAGCCCCTCGACCAGCGCGCGCATTTCCTCTGCCGTCACGCCGGGGGCGGCGTCGATGCTGGCGCGCTTGAGCGTGAGGTTGACGCGCGCCGAGCGGACCTGCGGATGCGCATTGAGCGCGGTCTCGATCTTCGAGATGCAGGCCGCGCAATGGATCGTCGGCAGCGACAGGGCAATCCGCGCATCCGGCAGCGCGCGCGCCGCCAGCGCCTCGGCCGCGGGGGCTGCGGCGCAGGCGGGGCAGGCTGACGGCGTGGCGCGTATCGCGGCGGTCATGGCCTATTCCTTCAACAGAACGACGCGCTGCTGAAATTCCGTGCCGTCCGGGGCCTTGGCCACCATGCGGATATTCCAGTTGCCGGGCGCGAGATCGACCGGCGCGACATAGCCCCGCCCGTCAAAGCGGAAATCGGGGCGCTGGTCGTCGGCCACATGGGTGGCGCGGCCAACCGTGGCATCGAGGGCTGCCACGCGCACCGGCTGCCCCTCGGAATCGGTGATCGCCAGCCGCAGCACGCCGCCCCGATGGGTGGCGCGCACCGTCCAGCCGAGCGCCTCCTGCGCGGCCTTGCGTTCGTTGAATTCCTGGCTGGCGACGTAGGAATTCTTGACCTCGAGCCCGGGAAAGGTGCTAACCGCCGAATAGGCCAGCAAGAGGTTCACCGCGATGATGGTGCCAAAGGCGCCCACGAAGATGAACAGCACATGTCGCCCGGTAAGTTCGCGCTCTGCCATCACTCTCCCCTTCCGTTAAAGACCGTGTCCTTGTAGGCGCGCGCACCGTTCTTGCGATCCTCCAGCCAGATACGGACCTCGCTGCGCGCAGCGCGTGCCGGGGCCGATCCCGGCGGCGCGGCGAGATAGAGCCGTTGCAGCCGCATCTCGTCGGCGGGGACGCTGACCGCATTGCCCTCCAGTCCCTCGAGCGAGAGGGTGATCGCCGGGTCGCCCCTGACGCTGAGAATGAATTCCCGCGGGTCATGCTGCATGTTGCGGATGCGCACCTCATAGGTGTTGCGGATCGTGCCGTCCGAGAGCGTCACATAGAGCGGATTGCGCACCGGCGCGACCGTGATATCGAGATCGGAGCGGATGAAAAGCGCAAAGACGAGGCCGATCCCCACCGCCAGCCAGAGCGTGGTATAAAGGATCGTGCGCGGGCGCAGGACATGCTGCCAGACGGGCTTGGGCGGCTTGCCCGCGCGCTCGCGCACCTCGTCGGTGAGCGCCATGTAGTCGATCAGGCCGCGCGGCTTGCCGAGCCTGGCCATCACGTCGTCGCAGGCGTCGATGCACAACGCGCAGGTGATGCACTCCATCTGTTGCCCGTCGCGGATGTCGATGCCCATGGGGCAGACATTCACGCAGGCCATGCAATCGACGCAATCGCCCATCGCAGCCCCGGCGCGCACCTCATCGGAGTTCTTGCGCGGCTCTCCCCGCCAGCTTCGGTAGCAGACGGTGAGGCTGTCCTCGTCCAGCATCGCCGCCTGAATCCGCGGCCACGGGCAGGCGTAGATGCAAATCTGCTCGCGCGCAAAGCCGCCGAAAAAGAACGTCGTGCCGGTCAGCACGGCGATGGTGGTATAGGCAACGGGATGGGCGTTGAGGGTGAAGAGATCGACCATCAGCGTCGGCGCGTCGGTGAAATAGAACACCCAGGCCCCGCCCGTGGCCAGCCCGATCAAAAGCCAGGTAATCCATTTGGTCAGCCTCAGCCGCAGCTTGCGCAAATCCCATTTCTTTTGCCGGTATAGCCGCAGCCGCGCGTTGCGGTCCCCCTCGATCCAACGTTCCACCAGAATGAAAAGATCGGTCCAGACGGTCTGCGGACAGGCATAGCCGCACCAGACCCGGCCCAGCGCCGAGGTGAAGAGAAACAGGCCCAGCCCTGCCATCACCAGCAGCCCGGCGACGAAGTAGAACTCATGCGGCCAGATCTCGATCCAGAAGAAAAAGAACCGTCTGCCGGCCAGGTCGAGCAACACCGCCTGATCCGGCAGGCTCGGCCCCCGGTCCCAGCGGATCCAGGGCGTGACGTAATAGATGCCAAGAGTGATCGCCATGATCGCCCATTTGAGGTTGCGAAACGGCCCCGAGACGCGGCGCGGAAAGACCGGCTCGCGCGCGGCATAGAGGGATTGCGGGGCCTGGGGCTGGGTTTCGGACACTGGCTCACTCCGATAAGATCGGTTTCAGGTTCGCCTTTTGGCAGGCGGATCCGCCCTTGGCTATGACCTGCGTCAAATCCGGGGGGAAATTCCGCGCGGCCGGAGCGTGGCGCGTCGTCGCGTTGTCCACGCGGGGGATAACGACACCGGCCCTTCCTGGAAACGCGCGAACAGGACGGAAGGGCCGGTGCCTGACCCCGGCTCGCGCCCGAAGGCAGGGACCGGAGTGTAGCGGGCGGGGCTACTCGCCGCCGCCAAGCTGGTGGACATAGACCGCGACGGCGCGGATTTCGGCCTCGCTCAGGTCGGCCCCGCCCATCGCGGGCATGATACCGAAGCGCGCATAGGTCACCGTCTCGCGCAGCGTGTCGTAATCGCCGCCATAGAGCCAGATCGCATCGGCAAGGTTCGGGGCACCCTGGGTTATGTCGCCCTCGCCCGTCTCGCCATGGCAGACGGCGCAGTTATCCATGAAGACCGTCTCGCCCGCCGCAGCCGCCGCGGCATCCCTCGGCTCACCCGTGAGCGACATGACGTAATTCACCACCTGGTCGATCTCGGTCGCGTCGAGCATGTCGCCAAAGGCCGGCATCTGCGACCAGCGCGCGTCGGGATCGGTCTCGTTTCGGATACCGTGGGCGATGGTGTGGCGGATATCCTCCAGCGTGCCGCCCCAGAGCCAGTCATTGTCCAGAAGGTTGGGATAGCCCCCCGCCTGCACACCCGCCGCGCCCGAGCCGTGGCACTGCGCGCAGCGGGTGCGGAACACCGCGCCGCCTGCCGCGACCGCAAAGGCATTCAGCTCGGGATCGCCGGGAATGTCGTTGAGGTCGGCGGCGACAAGGCGCGCATTCACTTCCGAATTGGCCTCGCGCGCCGCCGCGATCTCGGCGGCGACATTGGCGCGGGTGGACCAGCCCTTGTAACCCGCCGTCGCCTGATTGATCAGCGGCCAGGCGGGGTAGGCGATCACATACCAGATCCCCCAGACGATAGTGGCGTAGAACACCCAGACCCACCAGCGCGGCAGGGGGTTGTTGTATTCCTGGATACCGTCCCATTCGTGGCCCGTGGTCTCGGGTTCGCGTTTGTCGATCGGTTTCTTGGCCATGTCTCACGCCTCCTTGGCGTCGGCATCCCGCTCGGGGGCCGGTTTGTCTTCGTGCCGGAAGGGGATATTGGCGGGGTTCTCGTATGCCTTGCTCGCGCCGGGGCGGAACACGAAGATCACGACGCCTACGAAGAAGGCGAAAAGAACCACCAACATCCAGCTATCGGCGAATTGGCGCAGCAGCGAATAGGTTTCCATGACAATCCCTCCTCAGCGGCTGGGCACGGGCGTGAAGGTCGAGAAATCGACCAGCGTGCCCAGCATCTGCATGTAGGCAATCAGCGCATCGGTCTCTGAAATGCCCGGCTGCCCGTCGAAATTGCGCACCTGCGCCTTGGGATAGCGGGCAAGCAGCCCGTCGCTGTCGGCGTCCGGGTCGGCCTGCGCCCGGAAATCGGCCACCGCGCTCTCGATCATCTCGTCGCTATAGGGCACACCCACCAGGCGGTGTGTCTTCATCAGGTCGCCGATATGCTTGCCGTCGATGAGCCGGTTTTCGAGATAGCCGTATTTGGGCATGACCGATTCCGGCACGACCGATTGCGGATCGCGCAGGTGCTGCACATGCCAGCCATCCGAATAGCGCCCGCCGACGCGGGCGAGGTCGGGCCCCGTCCGCTTGGACCCCCACTGGAACGGGTGGTCGTATTTCGACTCCGCCGCCAGCGAGTAATGGCCGTAACGCTCCACCTCGTCGCGCATCGGGCGGATCATCTGGCTGTGGCAGACGTAACAGCCCTCGCGGACATAGATGTCCCGCCCGGCCAGTTCGAGCGGCGCGTAGGGGCGCATCCCCTCCACGTCCTCGATGGTGTTCTCCAGCCAGAACAGCGGCGCGATCTGCACGATGCCGCCGATGGTGACCACAAGGAAGGCAAAGATCGCCAGAAGCGTGACGTTCTTCTCAAGGATCGCGTGTTTGTCCAGAATTGCCATCTCTCCGGCCCTCCTTATTCTGCCGGGACCGTGCCGTTCGTGGCCGCGACGGCCGGCGAACGTTTCACGGTCATCCAGAGGTTGTAGCACATGATGATCGCCCCCGAGAGGAACAGCACACCACCCAGCCCCCGCACCACATACATCGGGAACTTCGCGGCCACCGTGTCGGCGAAGGAGTTGACGAGAAAGCCATTGGCATCCACCTCGCGCCACATCAGCCCCTCCATGATCCCCGTCACCCACATCGAGGCGGCGTAGAGCACGATCCCGATGGTGGCGAGCCAGAAGTGCCAGGACACGAGGCTCAGGCTATAGAGCCGCTCGCGGTTCCACAGTTTCGGCACGAGGAAATAGAGCGCGCCGAACGTGATCATCCCGTTCCAGCCGAGCGCACCCGAGTGCACATGCCCGATCGTCCAGTCGGTATAGTGCGACAGCGAGTTGACCGCGCGGATCGACATCATCGGCCCCTCGAATGTGGACATGCCGTAAAAGCCGATGGAAATGACCATCATGCGGATGATCGGATCGGTGCGCAGCTTGTCCCAGGCGCCCGAAAGCGTCATCAGCCCGTTGATCATGCCCCCCCAGGACGGCATCCACAGAATGATCGAGAACACCATGCCAAGGGTCGAGGCCCAGTCAGGCAGCGCGGTATAATGCAGGTGGTGCGGACCGGCCCAGATATAGATGAAGATCAGCGCCCAGAAGTGGATGATCGACAGCTTGTAGGAATAGATCGGCCGTTCGGCCTGCTTGGGCACGAAGTAATACATCATGCCCAGGAAGCCGGCGGTCAGGAAGAAGCCCACGGCGTTGTGGCCATACCACCACTGCGTCATCGCGTCCTGCACACCAGAGAAGACCTGCACCGATTTGGAGCCGAAGATCGAGACCGGGATGCTGAGGTTGTTGACCACATGCAGCATCGCCACGGTGATGATGAAGGACAGGAAAAACCAGTTGGCCACATAGATATGCGGCTCGCGGCGCTTGACGATGGTGCCGAGGAACACGGCGAGATAGGCCAGCCAGACGATGGTGAGCCACCAGTCGACATACCATTCCGGCTCGGCGTATTCCTTGCTCTGGGTCGCACCGAGAACATAGCTCGATGCCGCCATCACGATAAAGAGGTTGTAGCCCCAGAACACGAACCAGGCGAGGTTGCCCCCCCACAGCCGCGCCGCGCTCGTGCGCTGCACCACATAGAGCGAGGTGGCAATGAGCGCATTGCCCCCGAATGCAAAGATCACCGCCGAGGTATGCAGGGGCCGCAACCGGCCGAAATTGAGATAACCCTGCGCCCACTCGAAATTGAGCCCCGGAAAGGCAAGCTGAAAGGCGATGAACGTGCCGGCGAGAAAGCCCACCACACCCCACAACGCGGTGGCGATCACGCCCGCGCGGATCACGCCGTCCATGTATTCGCCGGAAAGATCGACCTCGGCGCCTGGCTCGTCGGTGTGCCGCAGCACCCACAGAAACAACCCGCCAGCCACTGCCGCCACAATCAGCGCATTGACCAGATAGGCCAGGTCGCGCGCGTAATTGGCCGCGATCAGCGCGAAAAGCGTGATCAGACCAAGCACGATCAGCTTGATGTAATTCGTCATGTTGCGTCCCTTCGTCCTCGCCTGTCCGAGTCGGGCAGACCCCCGCAGGCGGTTTTGACCATGCCCGTAATGCTAGGATCGGACTCAACAAGCCTTGATCTGTGTCAATGCCCCGAGCGATCCCGATTGATCCGCGTCAAGGCGCGCCTGCGATTTCCGTGCCTATGCTTGTGCCAGAGTAACACCAACCGGGATATCCGCCATGACATTCAACAGCCTTTTCACGGTCCTGACCGACGCCAACCTTGTCGATGAGGCCCTGACCCACGCGATCGCCATGGCCGAGGCGCATGATGCGCATCTCGACGTGCTCTGCCTTGGCGTGGATCGCAGCCAGACCGGCTATTACTACGCGGGCGCAAGCGCCATCGTGCTTCAGGAAGCGATCGCCCGCGCGCAGGAAGAGGCCGAGGAGATCGAGGCGCTGGTACGCAAGCGCCTCGATGCGACGACGATCCGATGGTCGCTCGATGCGGGCGTGAGCCAGCTGGCCGATCTCGGGCGGCATGTCTCTGCGCGGGCGCGATTCTCGGATCTGGCGATTTTGCCGCAGCCCTATGGCGAGGGGCGCGGCGCGGAATTGGAGCAGGCGACCGAATCGGCGCTTTTCGAGGGGCGCACACCGGTTCTGATCGCGCCCGCCGGGTCCGCGCCGGTGCCGAAACCGCGCCGCATCCTTCTGGCCTGGAACGAAAGCAGCGAGGCGCTCGGCGCGATTCGCGCCGCGCTGCCGCTGCTGCGCGACGCCGAGAGCGTGCATGTGGTGGTTATCGACCCGCCCACCCATGGCCCGAACCGCTCCGATCCCGGCGGTCTCGTGTCGCAATATCTCGCACGGCACGGGGTGAAGGTGGAAATCGACGTGCTGTCAAAGACGCTGCCGCGCGTGTCGGACGTGCTCTTGCGCCATGTCGCCGACATGGACGCCGACATGGTGGTGATGGGCGCCTATGGTCATTCGCGCTTCCGCGAGGCGATCTTTGGCGGGGCGACGCGCTACATGCTGGAACAGGCCACCGTGCCGGCCTTCATGGCGCATTAGAATCCAGCGCGAGCGGGCCGGATCTTGGGGATGTGCACCCGTCGTGATTTCCGGGTCGCCGCTCCGCATGGCGGGAGCGAATGGCAGGGAGGGCAAGCCCTCCTCGCCGCCGCCGCCCGGAACATCAGGAAAATTGCAATGAATGGCAATGGCCGCCTGGCAAGACCGTCCGCGGCCAGCCCGAAAGAAGAGCACACCCCTCATCCCCGCCGCCGTCACGCGAAAACAGGCCCGGCCGAAATGGCCGGGCCTGTCAGCAGTCCGGGGCGCGCGGCCACTCGGGTCGCGCCGTGGCGTTCTTGCGGCCCGCAACGGGGCCTCGCGCCGCTCAGCCCTGACGGGCCTTGAACCTGCGCTGGGTCTTGTTGATTACATAGACGCGGCCCTTGCGGCGCACGACGCGGCAATCGCGGTGCCGGTTCTTGAGCGAACGCAGCGAATTGCGAACCTTCATGGTCGTCTCCTGTCTGTCGCGGCGCGCGCCGGCGCCTTTGCTGGTTACGGGTGCTGCACGACTGGCACGCAGCGGAAATTCATGGTGGGCGATACAAGGTTCGAACTTGTGACCCCTTCGATGTCAACGAAGTGCTCTACCACTGAGCTAATCGCCCCGGCCTGGCCCTTGCGCCCCTAACAAAGAGGGGCGCGGAGTTCCGCGCCTGTCCGGCGGTCTATAAAAGGAGTCGGACAGGGGATCAAGGGCTTTCAGCACGATGATTTCGCTCTATTATGCCCCTCAGGGAGAGCGCGCAATGGCCAGGGCCGCCTATTATCTGATCCATCCCGAACGGCGCACCACCTCGGTAGTGTTCGCCTCGCCCCATAGCGGGCGCGAATACCCGTCGTCTTTCCTGCGGCGCACCGCGCTCGACGGGCTTGCCGTGCGGTCTTCGGAGGATGCCTTTGTCGATCAACTGTTTGACAGCGCCCCGCACGCGGGCGCGCCATTCCTCAAGGCGGGTGTGCCGCGCGCCTTTGTCGATCTCAACCGCGGCGCCGACGAGCTTGACCCGGCGCTGATCGAAGGCGTCAGCCGTCAGGGCCACAATCCGCGTGTTGCCTCGGGCCTTGGGGTCATTCCGCGCGTGGTGGCCAACGGCCAGGCGATCTATGCGGGCAAGATCACGCTGGAAGAGGCCCGCGCGCGCATCGACGCCTATTGGCGGCCCTATCACGCGGCGCTTCGGGGCGAGCTTGACCAGGCGCATCGGATGTTCGGCCAGGCAATCCTGATCGACTGCCATTCCATGCCGCACGAGGCGATGGATGCCGTCTGCCGCCGCGGGCTGCGCCGCCCCGAGATCGTGCTGGGCGACCGTTTCGGCGCCGCCGCCGATGCCGCCATTGTGGACCGGATCGAGGGGGCATTCGTCGCGGCAGGGATTGTGGTGGCGCGCAACGCACCCTTTGCCGGGGCCTATATCACGCAGGCCTACGGGCGGCCCGGACGCGGGTATCACGCCGTTCAGATCGAGATCGACCGCGCGCTCTACATGAACGAGCGCCTCATTCGGCCCAACGGCAATTTCGAGGGGCTCCGCCGCCTTCTGCGCGGCGTGATCCACGAGATCGCCGGGATCGGCCGCGCCGAGCCGCTGCCGCTGGCGGCGGAATAGCGCCTGCCTCGGGGCTCGTCCCCCGAGGATCGCTTTGGCGCCGAAGCGGGCGCGAATACGGTCCGCCGCGCGGCCGGCCCGGTCCCCGGGCACCAGATCGGACAGCCCCCCATCGCAAAGCCGCCAAGGGCGGGGCAGCGCCGGGGCGCGCTCGAACATGTGCAAACAGTCGCGCCGGAGGCTGGGCATGGCGACCCCGTGCCACAGGCGCGCGCGCCGTCTTGGCAGTCTCCTTGCGAGGTGATAGGATCGGGCGTGTTCCCCCAAGGCAGGCGCGCCATGGCCCACCGTTTCCCCGTCCGCGTGTATTACGAGGATACCGACATGGGCGGGATCGTCTATCACGCCAACTTTCTCAAGTATATCGAGCGCGCCCGCAGCGCCTGGGTGCGCGATCTGGGGCATGACCAGAACGCCATGCGCGCGGGTGGCACGATCTTTGTCGTGCGCCGGGTAGAGGCGGATTTCCTCGCGCCCGCGCACTATGACGATGTGCTTGATGTGGTCTCCGAGATCATCTCGGCCGGCGCCGCGAAGCTGGTGATGGAACAGACGGTGATGCGCGACGAAACGGTGCTCTTTCGCGCCTTGGCGACGGTTGTCTGCCTCGGACCGGATGGCGCGCCGGTGCGGCTTCCGGCGAATATCCGCCAGCTTGCACGGTGAGCCTTGCCAAACTTGCGGGAAAGCGCCGATCCTCATGGCGTTCCCCCTGGAAATCGGTTAGTTTGGCACTTGATAAGGCCGGGAAACGGCCGGCAGAGGCATGGACGGGCAAATGGAAGCGGAAACCCTGGCGTTGGCGCAGGAGATGGACTTCTCCATGTGGGCGCTGTTCGCGCGCGCCACCTTTATCGTGAAACTGGTTATGCTGGTGCTGGTGCTGGCGTCGTTCTGGTCGTGGTCGATCATCATCCAGAAGCTCATCACCTACCGCCGCGGGCGGCGCGAGGCAGCGATATTCGACCGCCGATTCTGGTCGGGAGAGCCCCTGGACGGGCTCTTTGACGAGATCGGGCCGGAACCCGCCGGACAATCGGAACGGATTTTTGCGGCCGGGATGACGGAATGGCGGCGCAGTCATCGCAACGACGGAGAGTTGATCGCAGGCGCCACGGCGCGAATCGACCGCTCGATGGATGTGGCCATCGCCAAGGAGGCGGACGCGCTGCAAGGAGGGTTGCAGGTGCTGGCGACGGTCGGCTCCACCGCGCCCTTCATCGGCCTTTTCGGCACGGTCTGGGGCATCATGCACGCCTTTGTCGAGATCGCGGCGCAGCAGAATACGAGCCTTGTGGTGGTGGCCCCCGGCATCGCCGAGGCGCTTCTGGCAACCGCGCTTGGCCTTCTGGCGGCGATCCCGGCGGTGATCTTCTACAACAAGCTGAGCGCGGATTCTGACCGGATCGTGGCAGGCTATGAGGCCTTCGCCGACGAATTTGCCACCATCCTCAGCCGCCAGCTGGACAGCTAGGCCATGGGCGCGGGTGTCATCCAGAAAACCGGCGGTGGCGGCCGGCGCAGGCGGGGGCGGGGCCGATCGCGCCCCATGGCCGAGATCAACGTCACGCCGTTTGTCGATGTGATGCTGGTGCTGCTCATCATCTTCATGGTGGCCGCCCCACTGCTGGTGGTAGGGGTGCCGGTGGAATTGCCGAAGACAGCCGCGAATGCTCTGCCGGGCGAGCAGGAAGAGCCGCTGACCGTGACGGTGAGTGCCGATGGAAGCGTGGCGATCCAGACCACCGATGTGCCGCGCGAGGAACTGATTGCGCGGCTGACGGCGATCGCCGCCGAGCGTTCCGGTTCCCGGGTGTTCCTGCGTGCGGACGGGGCGGTGCCCTATGCCGAGGTGATGCAGGTCATGGGTGCGCTCAATCGCGGCGGGTTCGCGAATATCGGGCTGGTCACGGAAACCGGCGGTCCGGCGCTCGACGGACGCGGCGGCTAGGACGCGGGGCGCGGGGGCGGCGTGAACACCGGGCAGATCATATCGGGAGCGGGCCATCTGGCATTGATCGGATGGGCCCTCTTCGGGGGTGCGTTCCGCTCCGATCCGCCGCCTTTCGAGGTGGTAGAGGCGATGGCGATTTCCGCCGAGGACTATGCCGCGATCCTGGCCGCCTCGACGGCACCCGAGGCGGTCGCCAGCATCGACACCCCCGCGCCGCCCGCGCCGGGGGAAAATGCGCCCGCGCTTGCCTCCGGGGCCGACACCGCCCCCGCGCAGAGCCAGCCCGCGGCCAATGCCGCCCCGCCGCCCGATCCGGTGCCGTCCCCGCCGGAACCCGTGTCCGCGCCTGCCGAGGTGGCCGATACCGCGCCCGAAGTCGCGCCCCCCGCCGAGGATATGGCGGCGGTGGTGCCGCAGGTCTCTCCCCGCCCGCAGCCGCGCCCCGCGCCGCGCGTCGCGCCCGAGCCGGTCGCGCCGTCCGAGCCGGATGTCCGGGTCGATGACGTGGCGCGCCCCGAGGTTGCGCCCGATGCGGGCGCCGTGGTGGAAGAGACCCCGCAGGAGGCAACCGCGCCCGAGGAGGCCGCGACCGAGATCGTGACCGAGGCCGAGCGCCCGCGCGATCCGGCCCCGACAGCATCGCCACGTCCGCGCGCGCGGCCCGCCGCTGCGCGTCCCGCGCCTGCGCCGACCCCTGCGCCCCCGACCGAGACCGCGACCGCGCCGCGCCCCGAGACCCCGCGCGACACGCCCCCCGCCACCGATCGCAGCGCCGTCAGCGATGCGCTGGCCGCCGCCCTGGGCCAGGGCACGCCGACGCCCGAGCGCCCCGCCGGCCCGCCGCTGACCGCGGGCGAAAAGGACGCGCTGCGGGTCGCGGTGCAACGCTGCTGGAACGTCGGCAGCCTCAGCTCCGAGGCGCTGGCCACCACCGTGGTTGTCACGGTGCGGATGTTCGAGACATCGAAACCCGACATCTCCAGCATCCGTATGCTGAGCCATTCCGGCGGCTCGGCCACCGCTGCGCAACAGGCCTATGAGGCCGCGCGCCGCGCGATCATCCGCTGCGGCAATGACGGATTCAGCCTGCCACCCGAGAAATTCGGGCAATGGCGTGATATAGAAATGACATTCAACCCGGAGAGAATGAGGATCAAATGATGCGCTCCCTCCTGACCCTGCTTGCCGCCCTGATGATCTGGGCTGTTCCCGCGATGGCCCAGCAAGGCGGTCCGCTGCGGCTCGAGATTACCGAGGGCGTGATCGAGCCGATGCCCGTGGCGGTCCCCGATTTCGTGGCCGACACGCCCGCCGCGCAGGAGTTGGCCCGCAACATCGCCCGCGTGATCGCGGCCGATCTGACCGGCACCGGGCTGTTCCGCGAAATCCCCGCCGCGGCGCATATCAGCCGGATCACCAGCTTTGAAAGCCCGGTGCAATTTTCCGACTGGCGTGCGATCAACGCGCAGGCGCTTGTCACGGGGGCGGTAAACGTGGATGGCGCGGGGCGCGTGGTCGTGCGCTTTCGCATCCATGATGTCTTTGCGGGCCAGGAGCTCGGGCAGGGGCAACAGCTTGTGGGGGATCGTGACGGCTGGCGGCGCATCGCGCACAAGGTGGCCGATCAGGTCTATGCGCGCATCACCGGCGAGGGCGGATATTTCGACAGCCGGGTGGTGTTCGTCTCCGAGAGCGGCCCCAAGGATCAGCGCGCCAAGCGGTTGGCGATCATGGATTACGACGGCGCCAATGTGCAGTTCCTGACCGATGCATCGTCCATCGTGATTGCGCCCCGGTTCTCGCCTACTGGCGACCGGGTGCTTTATACCAGCTACGAGACGGGATTCCCGCGTATCTATCTGCTCGACGTGACCAGCATGGGCCGCCGCGCGCTGCCGACGCTTGAGGGCACGATGGCCTTTGCCCCGCGCTTTTCGCCGGACGGGCGCACCGTGCTCTATTCGCTGTCGCAGGGTGGCAATACCGATCTTTACTCCATGGATATCCTCTCTGGCGCAAGCACGCGGCTGACCACCGCGCCCTCGATCGAGACCGCGCCCAGCTACAGCCCCGACGGCCGCCAGATCGTGTTCGAGAGCGACCGCTCGGGGACGCCGCAGCTATACGTCATGGACGCGGGCGGGGGCGAGGCACGGCGGATCAGTTTTGGCGCGGGCCGTTACGGCACGCCGGTCTGGTCGCCGCGCGGCGATCTCGTCGCCTTTACCAAGCAATCCAAGGGCCGGTTCCATATCGGCGTGATGCGGGTGGATGGCAGCGAGGAGCGGCTTCTGACCGCTTCGTTCCTCGATGAGGGCCCGACCTGGGCTCCCAATGGCCGCGTCATCATGTTCACCCGCGAAACCCAGGGCGCGCAGGGCGAGGCGCGGCTTTATTCGGTCGATATCACCGGGCGCAACCTGCGGCAGGTGCCCACGCCGGGCGGCGCGAGCGATCCCTCCTGGGGGCCGCTCCAGAACTGAGCAGGACTGACAGGGCGCACACCGTGTGCTAGAACATACCCAATCAAGAGGAACGGGGCTTACATGACCTATCTGAGCAAGACGATGATTCTCGTGGCGGGGCTGGCTCTGGCCGCCTGCACGAATCCTGACCGGTTCGAGGACCAGGCCGGTTCCGGTGCAGGCGGATTCGGGGCCGGGGCCGGGGCCGGGTCGGTGTCAGACCCGACCTCGCCCGCCTATTTCCAGCAGGCGATCGGCGACCGGGTTCTGTTTGCGGTGGACCAGTCCACGCTCTCTCCGGCGGCACAGGCGACGCTTGACGGGCAGGCCGGGTGGCTGATGACCAACCGCGATTTCACCGCCGTGATCGAGGGTCATGCCGACGAGCAGGGCACGCGCGAATACAACCTCGCCCTTGGTGCGCGGCGGGCGAACGCGGTGCAGGAATATCTGGTAAGCCGGGGCGTCGCCGGAAACCGTCTTCGGGCGGTGAGCTACGGCAAGGAACGCCCGATCGAGATTTGCAGCAACGAATCGTGCTATGCCAAGAACCGCCGCGCGGTCACGGTGCTGGCTGCCGGTCCGGGCAGCTGAGTGCGGTGATGCGCGCGCTTCTGGGACCGCTCGCCGCGCTGATGCTTGCCGCCCCTCTCGGGGCCGGCGCGCAGCAGGCCGCCACGCTGGCCGATATCCGGCAGGAACTGGCCGTGCTTTTCGTCGAGTTGCAAAAGCTCAAGCGCGAGCTGAGCACGACCGGCGGCGCGGGGCAGCTTGCGGGGGGGGGCTCGCCGCTTGACCGGGTGAACGCGATCGAATCCGAGGTGCAGCGGCTCACGTCCAAGACCGAGGAACTGGAGTTTCGCATCGACCGGGTGGTGAGCGACGGCACCAACCGGGTGGGCGACCTGGAGTTTAGGCTGTGCGAACTGGAGCCGGGCTGCGACATCGGGACGCTGGAGCCGGGCAGCACCCTTGGCGGCGTGATCGGGCAGACGAGCGGCGGCGGGGCCATGCCCGCGCCCGCGCCCGCGCCGGACGGCCCGCAGCTTGCCGTGGGCGAGCGCGACGATTTCGAGCGCGCGCGCGCGGCTTTTGACGCGGGCGATCATGCGGCGGCGGCCGAGCAGCTTGCGGCCTTTCTCAGCGCCTATCCCGGCAGCCCGCTTGCCGGTCAGGCGGGGTTGTTGCGCGGCCGCGCGTTCGAGGCGGCAGGCCAGCAGGGCGCCGCCGCGCGCGCCTGGCTCGACACGTTCAGCGCCGCGCCCGACGGGCCGGTGGCAGCCGAGGCGCTGTTCAACCTCGGTCGCGCGCTGGGCGCGCTGGGTCAGAAGGACGAGGCCTGCGTCACGCTCGGGCAGGTCGCGCCGCGCTATCCCGACGCGGCGGTGGCGCCCGAGGCGGCGGCGGAAATGGCCCGGCTCGGCTGTTCGTGAGCGGGGATTGCGTGGCGCGCGGGGTGGTGGCGGATCATTTCGCCCCCGCCCCGCCGTCCTGTCTGGGGGTGGCCGTCTCGGGCGGCAGCGATTCGCTGGCGCTTTTGCATCTGCTGAACGACTGGCGCGTCGCGGGCGGGCCGGCACTGCGTGTGGCGACAGTCGATCACGACTTGCGCGCGGAGTCTGCGGCAGAGGCTGCGGCGGTCGCGCGAATCTGCGCCGCGCTGGGGCTGGCGCATGACACGCTGCGCTGGCACGGGGAAGAGGGGGGCGGCAACCTGCCCGACCGCGCGCGGCGCGGACGTTACCGCCTGCTGGCGGGCTGGGCGCGGGCGCATGGCCTCGGGGATGTGGCCATCGGTCACACGAGCGACGATCTGGCCGAGACCTTCCTCATGCGATTGGCGCGGGGATCGGGCGTTGACGGGCTGTCGGCGATGCGGGCGCGCTGGCAGGCGGGCGGCGTCACCTTTCACCGGCCCATGCTCGCGCTCGGGCGCGAGCAACTGCGCGACATGCTGCGCGCGCGCGGCGTGGGATGGGTGGACGATCCGACCAATGCCGATCCGGGCTATGCGCGCACCCAGGCGCGCGCGGTGCTGGCGGCGCTCGCTCCGCTCGGGCTGGACAGCGCCACGCTGACGGAGAGCGCGCAGCGTCTGGCCGAGGCGCGCGCGGCGCTTGCCCATCACGCGCGGCAGGCCGCAGGCGCGCTGGCTTCGGTCGAGGCGGGCGATCTGCTGCTGGCGCGGGAAGGGTTCAGCGCCCTGCCCGACGAGACCGCGCGGCGGCTGCTGATCGCGGGGCTGCGCTGGCTGACCGGCGCGGCCTATCCCCCGCGCGGAACGGCGATGGATGATTTTCTCGGTGCGGCGCGTGACGGGCGGCGCATGACATTGCGGGGCTGCGTCCTGAGCGCGGACAAGGTGCATATCCGTCTGGGCCGGGAATACAATGCCGTGGCAGGGCTGCGCGCGCCGGCCACGGCCCTCTGGGACGGGCGCTGGCGCGCGGCGGGCGACGGCGAGGCGGAGATTGCCGCGCTTGGCCCCGAGGGCCTCTGCGCCTGCCCCGACTGGCGCGCGGGCGGGCTGCCGCACGCAAGCGCGCTGGCCGCGCCGGGCCTCTGGCGGGGCGATACGCTCATCGCCGCGCCGCTCCATGGCTGGGCGAATGGCTGGCGGATCGCGCTTGAGCGCCCGCTCGCGGCCTTTTGCGACATCGTAATCGGTCATTGAACCCGGCCGAGCGATGTCTATTTAACTGATCAGGCCCCCGTGCTATGGGCAACAGGACCGACATTTGGGAGATCTCTCTTGGGCAACGCGCGCAACATCGCCTTCTGGCTGATCCTGTTTCTGCTGATTCTGGCGCTCTTCAACCTGTTCAGCGGATCGGGTGACACGCTCCAGAGCCGTTCGGTGCCCTATTCCGAATTCGTCGCCGCCGTGGATAGCGGCGCGGTGAGCCAGGTCACGCTTGATGGCGAGACGGTGCGCTATCGCGGCACCGACGGCAACGATTACACCACCATCCGTCCCGGGGATGCCGAAATCACGCAGCGGCTCATCGACCGAGGCGTTCCGGTCAGGGCAGAGAGCCAGCAGAAATCGGGCTTTCAGTCCTTCCTGATTTCGCTTGTGCCTTTTTTGCTGCTCATCGGGGTGTGGATCTACTTCATGAACCGGATGCAGGGCGGCGGGCGCGGCGGGGCCATGGGCTTTGGCAAGTCCAAGGCCAAGATGCTGACCGAAAAGCATGGTCGCGTGACATTCGACGATGTGGCAGGGATCGACGAGGCCAAGGAAGAGCTTGAGGAAATCGTCGAATTCCTGCGCAATCCGCAGAAGTTCAGCCGCCTTGGCGGCAAGATCCCCAAGGGCGCGCTGCTTGTCGGCCCGCCGGGCACCGGCAAGACGCTGTTGGCGCGCGCCATCGCGGGCGAGGCGGGCGTGCCGTTCTTCACCATCTCTGGCTCCGATTTCGTGGAGATGTTCGTGGGCGTGGGGGCCTCCCGCGTGCGCGACATGTTCGAGCAGGCCAAGAAGAACGCGCCCTGCATCGTCTTCATCGACGAGATCGACGCCGTGGGGCGCCACCGTGGCGCGGGCTACGGCGGCGGCAATGACGAGCGCGAGCAGACGCTCAACCAGCTTCTGGTGGAGATGGACGGGTTCGAGGCCAATGAGGGCGTCATCATCATCGCCGCCACCAACCGCAAGGACGTGCTCGACCCTGCGCTGTTGCGCCCCGGTCGGTTCGACCGTGAGGTGACCGTGCCCAACCCCGATATCAAGGGCCGCGAGAAGATCCTCAATGTCCATGCCCGCAAGACGCCCCTGGGGCCGGATGTGGATCTGCGCCTGATCGCGCGCGGCACACCCGGTTTCTCGGGGGCGGATCTGGCCAACCTCGTCAACGAGGCGGCGCTGACGGCCGCGCGGGTGGGGCGCCGCTTTCTCACCATGGTGGATTTCGAGAATGCCAAGGACAAGGTGATGATGGGGGCCGAACGCCGCTCGATGGTGCTCACCGCCGATCAGAAGGAAAAGACCGCCTATCACGAGGCCGGACACGCGGTGGTGGGTCTTGCCCTGCCGAAATGCGATCCCGTCTACAAGGCCACGATCATCCCGCGCGGCGGCGCGCTTGGCATGGTCGTCAGCCTGCCCGAGATCGACCGGCTCAACTGGCACAAGGCGGAATGCGAGGAAAAGCTGACCATGACAATGGCCGGCAAGGCCGCCGAGGTGATGAAATACGGCAAGGAGAACGTCTCGAACGGGCCTGCGGGCGATATTCAGCAGGCCAGCGGGCTTGCCCGCGCCATGGTGATGCGTTGGGGCATGTCCGACAAGGTGGGCAATGTCGATTACCAGATGGCCCATGAGGGCTATATGGGCAACGGCGCGGGCGGCTTCTCGATCTCGGCCCATACCAAGGAGCTGATCGAGGACGAGGTGCGCCGCCTGATTGATGAGGCCTATCAGAATGCGCGTGTGATTCTCGAAGAGCGTCAAGAGGAATGGGAGCGGCTGGCGCAGGGGCTGCTGGAATACGAGACGCTGACCGGCGATGAGATCAAGCGCGTGATGCGCGGTGAGCCGCCATCGGCGGATGACGACGATGACGGCACGCCCGAGGCGGCCAAGCCCTCGCTCGCCGCCATCCCGAAGACCAAGCCCAAATCCTCGCGCGGGGCGGGCGATGGCGGGCTGGAGCCCGAGCCCTCGACGTGAGCCCCGCACCCGCGAAAGCCGACTGGAACCCGAACGCCTATGCGCGGTTTCGCGACCAGCGATTTCGGCCCGCGCTCGACCTGCTGAACGCGGTGGTGCAGATGGGGGCGGGCGATGTTGTCGATCTGGGCTGCGGCAATGGTGTAATGGCCAGCGCGCTGCGCGCGCGCGCGGTCGGGCGTGGCGTCGTCGGTGTCGATGCCAGCCCCGCCATGCTGGAGCGCGCGCGAGAGGCGGGCTATGACGTATTGCAGCAGGCCGATATCGCCGACTGGTATCCGCAGCGCGCGCCGGGCCTGATCTATTCCAACGCCGCGCTGCACTGGGTCGGCGGGCATGAGGCGCTGATGCCACGACTGGCGGGGATGTTGGGCAAGGGCGGCACGCTGGCGGTGCAGATGCCCCGTCAGAACAAGGCCCCTTCGCACCGCGTCTGGCTGTCGCTGGCCGAAGACCTGTATCCGGGCCGCGCCGGAAAGATGGGCACTCCCGGCGTCATGGCCCCGATGAGATACGAGGAATTGATGGCCCCGTTGGGGCAGTTCCGCCTCTGGGAGACGGATTATTACCAGCGCCTGACCGCCGAGCCGGGCAGCCACCCGGTGCGCCGCTTTACCGAGAGCACCTATGCCCGCCCCATCCTCGCCGTGCTCGACGAGGCGGAGCGCGCCGATCTCATCCGCCGCTACGAGGAGGTGATGCACACCGCCTATCCCGTGCGCGGCGACGGCACGGTGTTATTCCCGTTCCGGCGTCTGTTCTTTACCCTCACCGTCTGAGCGCGCGCGCAAGGCACCGATCACGCGGTCGGCCATTCGGGCTCTGCCAGCCCGTTCGCGCGGCAGCAGGCGGTGACGGTGTTGGCCAGCAGGCAGGCGATGGTCATTGGCCCCACGCCGCCGGGCACCGGGGTGATCGCGCCCGCCACCTGCCGCGCCGAGGCGAAATGCACATCGCCCACCAGCACGGACTTGCCGTCGCGTTCGATTCGGTTGATGCCCACGTCGATCACCGTCGCGCCCGGTTTGATCCAGTCGCCCCGCACCATTTCGGGCCGGCCGACGGCGGCCACCACGATATCGCCGCGCCGCACCACATCGGCCAGATCACGGGTGCGCGAATGGGCGATGGTTACCGTGCAGCTGTCATTCAGCAGAAGCTGCGCCATCGGCTTGCCGACGATGTTGGAGCGCCCGATCACCACCGCCTCCAGCCCGGCGAGCGGGCCGAGATGCCTGCGCAGCATCATCAGGCATCCCAGCGGCGTGCAGGGCACCATGCTCTTTTGCCCGGTGCCCAGACGGCCCACGTTGGAGATGTGAAACCCGTCCACATCCTTGGCCGGGTCGATCGCGTTGACCACCAGATCGGGATCGAGATGCCCCGGCAGCGGCAGTTGCACGAGGATGCCATGCACCGCCGGATCGTCGTTCAATTGCGCGATCAGCGCCACAAGCTCTGCCTCGGAGGTTGCCGCGTCAAGGCGATGCTCATAGGAATTCATTCCCGTCTCGACCGTCTGCCTGCCCTTGGAGCGAACATAGATCTGGCTCGCGGGGTCCTCGCCCACCAGCACCACGGCAAGGCCGGGCGTGATCCCGTGCGCCTCTTTCAGCCGCGCGACGTGGCCGGCCACCTGGCCCCGGATCGTGGCGGCGAGAGCCTTGCCGTCGATGATATCTGCGCTCATGTGTTTTCCTTTCATGGTCGCGAGAGGCCGGCGATTTCCCGGCCCCTGCGGTCAGAACAAGCCTTCGATCTGTCCCGCCTCGTCGAGGCGGATGTTCTCGGCGGCGGGTTTCGGGGGCAGGCCGGGCATGGTCATGATCTCGCCGCAGACCACCACGACAAACCCCGCCCCCGCCGAGAGGCGCACCTCGCGCACCGGCACCGAATGGCCCGTGGGTGCGCCGCGCCGGTCGGGATCGGTGGTAAAGCTGTATTGCGTCTTGGCCATGCACACGGGCAGGTGGCCATAGCCCTGCGCCTGCCAGTCCTTCAGCTGGTTGCGGATCTTCTGATCCGCCAGCACCTCATCGGCGCGGTAGATGCGCTTGGCAATGGTTTCGATCTTCTCGAAAAGCGGCATCTCGTCAGGGTAGAGCGGCGCGAATTGCGACACGCCGCTCTCGGCAATCGCGACCACCTTGCGCGCGAGGGTCTCGGCCCCCTCGCCGCCCAACGCCCAGTGGTGGCACGCGATCGCCGCGCTGCCCTGCGTTTGAACATAGTCCCTGACCGCCGCGATCTCGGCCTCGGTATCGGTCACGAAATGGTTGATCGCCACCACCACCGGCACGCCAAAGCTCTTGACGTTCTCGATATGGCGGCCAAGGTTCGGGCAGCCCTTTTTCACCGCCGCGACATTCTCGGCCTCCAGATCGGCCCTCGCCACCCCGCCGTGCATCTTCATCGCCCGCACCGTCGCCACGATCACTGCGCAATCGGGCACCAGGCCGGCCTTGCGGCACTTGATGTTCATGAATTTCTCGGCGCCCAGATCGGCCCCGAACCCGGCCTCGGTCACGACATAATCGGAGAGCTTGAGCGCGGTGGTCGTGGCGATGACCGAGTTGCAGCCATGCGCGATATTGGCGAACGGGCCACCATGCACGAAGGCCGGGTTGTTCTCGAGCGTCTGCACGAGATTGGGCTGCATCGCATCTTTCAGGAGCACGGTCATCGCGCCCTCGGCCTTGATGTCACGGCAAAAGACCGCAGACCTGTCGCGGCGATAGGCGACGATCATGTTGCCAAGACGCTCTTCCAGATCCTTCAGGTCGCGCGCGAGGCACAGGATCGCCATGACCTCCGAGGCCACGGTGATGTCGAACCCGTCCTCGCGGGCAAAGCCGTTCGAGACGCCGCCAAGCGACGAGATGATCTGCCGCAGCGCCCGGTCGTTCATGTCCACAACGCGCCGCCACACGACGCGGCGGGTGTCGATGGTCTGTGCGTTGCCCCAGTAGATATGGTTGTCGATCATGGCGCTCAGCAGGTTGTGCGCGCTGGTGACGGCGTGGAAATCGCCGGTAAAATGCAGGTTCATGTCCTCCATCGGCACCACCTGCGCATGACCGCCGCCCGCCGCCCCGCCCTTCATCCCGAAATTCGGGCCAAGCGACGCCTCGCGGATGCAGACCGTCGCCCTCTTGCCGATCCGGTTCAGCGCGTCGCCAAGCCCCACCGTCGTCGTGGTCTTGCCCTCGCCCGCAGGGGTAGGGTTGACTGCTGTCACGAGAATGAGCTTGCCGGTCGGGTTGTCCTGGACCGAGCCGATGAACTCCTGGCTCAGCTTGGCCTTGTCATGGCCATAGGGCAGCAGATGCCCGGCGGGGATGCCAAGCCTGGCGCCGATCTCCTGGATCGGCTTCTTGTCGGCTTCGCGCGCGATCTCGATGTCGGATTTGTAGCTCATGTCCGGTCCTCTTTTCCGAGTGCGGCCTTGGGGGCGTCTCGCTCTCGCCTATAGCGGCTTTGTGCTCCGATCTGAAACGTGAATCGGACATTTCCCGCGACAGGAGCGGCAGTCTGATGCGGGCGCAGGGATCTGAATCGGGCTTTGCCGCAATGACCTCTGTGCGACTGCGGGTCTGGGGGCTCTCCCATGGATGCTGGTGTCTGCCCGGTGGTTGACGATGTTGACAAAAAGGAGACGAGTGTGAGAAGATTTCCCGATATTAGAGATTCCTGATCGCGAGGCGGATCTCGCGAGTAGAATTTTCGAACTTCGAACAATGTTTATATTCGTCCGGGCGAGGACGACGAGAGCAGAAGCTCCGCGTCCATGACGCGAGGGAAGAGGAGACGAGATGGACTATCGGATGACAGACGACCAGCGCGCGATCCGCGCGTCGGTCATGGACCTGTGCCAGAAGTTCCCGCCGGAATACTGGAGAGAGAAGGACGCCAAAGGCGGCTTTCCAGAGGATTTCTACCGCGCCGTCGCCGAGGCCGGCTGGCTGGGCATCGCCATGCCGGAGGAATACGGCGGTGCGGGTCTCGGGATCACCGAGGCGGCGGTGCTGATGCAGGCGATCGCGGAATCCGGCGGCGGGCTGAGCGCCACCTCGGCGGTGCACATGAACATCTTCGGCCTCTCGCCCGTGGTCGCCTTCGGAACCGAAGAGCAGAAGCGGCGGATGCTGACCCCGCTGATCAAGGGCGAGACCAAGGCCTGTTTTGCGGTGACAGAGCCGGGCACCGGCCTCAACACGACGAAGCTCAAGACGCGGGCCGTGCGCAAGGGTGATACCTATTACATCAGCGGACAGAAGGTCTGGATCTCGACCGCGCAGGTCGCCGACTACATGCTGATTATTGCCCGGACCACCCCGGTCGAGGAGTGCAAGAGCCCGACCGACGGGCTGAGCCTGTTCTACACCAAGCTCGACCGCAAATATGTGGCCATCCGGGAGATCGACAAGATGGGCCGCAAGGCCGTCGATTCGAACGAGCTGTTCATCGAGGAGCTGCCGGTGCCGGCGGCCGACCTGATCGGCGAGGAGGGCAAGGGGTTCCGCCACATCCTGCACGGGATGAACGCCGAGCGGGTGCTGGTTTCGGCCGAATGCGTGGGCATCGGGCGCTACGCGCTGGCCCGCGCGGCCAAATACGCCAACGAACGGATCGTCTTCGACCGGCCGATCGGCCAGAACCAGGGCATCCAGCATCCGCTGGCCCGTGCCTGGGCGCAGCTCGAGGCCGCCAATCACATGGGCTTTCAGGCCGCCACGCAATATGACCGCGGCGAACCTTGCGGGATCGAGGCCAATGCGGCGAAGCTTCTGGCGTCGGAGGCCGCCTTCTTCGCCTGCGAGCGGGCGATTCTCACCCACGGCGGCTTTGGTTATGCCAAGGAATACGATGTCGAGCGGCTGCTGCGCGAGGTCATGATCCTGCGCATCGCCCCGATCTCGGCGGAACTGGTGCTCAGCAACATCGCCGAGAAGCAGCTCGATTTGCCGAAATCCTACTGAACCGCAACAGGTGACCGCTGCGCCCGGGGAGGAACGCGGCGGGCCGGACTCCCCGAAAGGAAACAGGAAGAGACGGAAAGACAAGTCGCAACAGGTTACGGGGAGACGACCCCGTTGAGGAGGAGAGACCACATGACCTATGCACTGAAAGCCGCAGCCGCGGTGATCGCACTTGCCACGGGGCTGACGGCTGGTGCCGCCCGCGCGCAAGATACGATCGAACTCAAGATCGCACATGCGTTCCCCGCCACCCACTATCTGATCGCGCACGGCCTCGATGTCTGGGTGGCCGCGGTGAAGGAAGAATTGGGCGACCGCGTGAACTTCACCATCTATCCGGCGCAGCAACTCGGCAAGGCGGGCGATGCGCTCGACCTCGCGGCGAACAAGGTGGCCGAGGTGGTGCTCACCGCCACCTCCTACCACCCTGCGCAGCTTACCGTCTCTGCTGTGGCCGAACTGCCGGGGATGTTCTCCGACATCTGCGTCGCCAGCCGCGCCTCGATGGAGCTGTCCAAAAAAGGCGCGCTCTTTGACGAGGTGGACTTCGCGCCGAACGGGGTGCGCGCGATCTACAATGCCAGCCTGCCGACCTACAATGTCGTCACCGCGACCCGAAAGGTCGAGAAGCTCGAGGATCTGGCGGGCCTCAAGCTGCGCACCACCGGCGCCGCGATGGACATGACCGCACGGACCCTGGGCGCCGTGGGGGTGCGGATGCCTTCGACCGAGCTGTACCAGGCGGCGCAGCGCGGCACGGTGGACGGGGCACTCTTTCTCTATAACGGGATGCCGCCCTACGACTTGCAGACGATATTCAAGCACAGCACCGAGGGCGTCAGCATGGGCAGCACCCATGTCGTCGTGCTGATGAATCGCGAGAGGTTCGACGCCCTGCCGGCCGACATTCAGGAGGTATTTCTGCGTCACGGCGCCGCCGCCGCCGAGAACAACTGCACCTGGATGGCCGAGAACGACAAGCTCGCGCGCGACAAGATGGTGGCCGAGTCCGGCCTCGAGGTGACCACGCTCGACGCCGACGAGAAGGCCCGCTGGGAAAAGCGCACCGCCATGGTCGCCGACGAGTGGGCCGAGTCCATCGGTCCGCAGGGCAAGCAGGCGCTTGCGGCCTATCGCGAGGCGTTGGAGCACTTCGCGAAACAGAATTGAGCCCGCCCCGCCGGGGAGAGGTTCCCCGGCGGGAGAGCCCGCCACACCCGTCTGACCTCTTGTGCCCGGGGCATCCCTCCCTGCGGCAGACAGTTGGAGATATCGCCATGACCCCCCTTCCCAGATCCGCGACGCGACCGGTTCGCTCGTTCCTCTTCGTTCCCGGGCACCGCGAGAGCTGGATTGACCGGGTCGCTAGTTGCGGCGCCGATGCCGTGATCCTCGACCTTGAAGACAGTGTGCCCGCCGACCACAAGGCCGCGGCGCGGGCGCTGGTCGCCGGCAAGATTGCCGGGCTCGCCTCGGCGGGCCAGCGCGTCTATGTGCGCATCAACCGTTCGCCGGCGCTTTATGACTTCGAGGATATTCTTGCCGTGACGCGCGAGGGGCTCGAAGGGCTGGTGCTGTCAAAGCCCGGCGGTCCGGAAGACATCCAGATCGCCGCAGCGCTGCTCAGCGAGGCCGAGATGCGAAACGGCCTCTCGCTTGGCCGCATCGCACTCACCCCCACGCTGGAAACGGCGCGCTCGATGCAACTGGCCTACGAGATCGCGCTGAATCCGCGGGTCAATGCGATCTGCGGCGCCAGCGCGAAGAACGGCGATTCCGCCCGCGCGCTCGGTATCGAATGGAGCCAGGAGGGCAGCGAGACGCTCTACATGTGGCAACGCACGGTCATGGCGGCGCGGGCGGCCGGCAAGATGCCGATCGGCGGGCTCTGGCAGGACGTGCACGATCTCGAGGGGCTCGAGCGCTACGCCCGCCGCAACCGCGCCCACGGCTTCGTGGGCGAGATGATCCTGCACCCGTCGAACGTCGCCGTGGTCAACCGCGCCTACACCCCGACGCCCGAGGAGATCCGCTATTTCAAGGGCATGATCGAGGCTTACGAGGCGGCGGCCGCGCAGGGTATCGGCGCGGTGATCTATGACGGGGACCACATCGACCTCGCCCATGTCCAGACCGCCCGCGCGGTCGTCGCGCTGGCCGAAGGGACTGACGGCGAGGATTGAGCCGACCACCGATGTAACACAGGGAGGACCCCGCAATGCAAACCACCGTATCAGGCAAGTACTACGAAGACCTCGAACCCGGTCAAATCTACCGCCACGCGATCACCCGCACGGTGACCGAAACCGACAACCTGCTGTTCTCGGCGCTCACCTACAACTCGCAGCCGCTGCACATCGACGCGGAGTTCAGCAAGAACACCATGCACGGCCAGCGCCTGGTCAACAGCATCTTCACGCTGGGCCTCGTGGTGGGCGTGGGCGTGGGCGAGCTGACGCTGGGGACGACGCTCGGCAATCTCGGCTTCGGTGAGATAACCTTTCCCAAGCCCGTCTTCATCGGCGACACGCTGCGCGCCGAGACCGAGATCACCGACCGGCGCGAATCGCGCAAGAATCCCGAAACCGGTATTGTCCATTTCGAGACGCGCGGCTTCAACCAGCGCGACGAGATGGTGGTGAAGGTCCACCGCGTCGGCCTGATGATGAAGCGCCCGGCCCCGGCCTGAGCCACGCCGGGCGGCGACAGGGGTGCCAGGGTTCAACCACGGGGAGGCGCAGATGAGGAGGCTGTGCCGGGCGGCGATGGGTCATTTGACGAGTGCGCGCACGATGCCGCCGGTGCGGCTGGCCATGGTGATCATTTTCAGGCAGTCCGGACGGATGTCGGACTGAGGCCGAGCGCGGGACGCTCCGGTGCCCGTCGGGCGCCTGGGCTGCCAAACAGGGAGAAGACCATGACCGATACCACCCCCACACCGTCGCCCGACCCGGCCGCGCCCCCCTGGCAGCCGCTTGCGGGGGTGCGCGTCGTCGATTTTTCGGCGCTCCTGCCGGGGCCGCTCGTCGGGGCGGTGCTGGCTGATCTCGGTGCCGAGGTGGTAAAGATCGAGCCGCCCGGCGGCGAGGGGGTGCGCCAGCGCGCGGTTCTGGCACCGATCCTGCACGCCGCCAACCGTAGCAAGGCGAGCCTCGCGATCGACCTCAAGCATGATGGCGCCGCAGCGGTGGTGGAGCGGCTGGCCCGCTGGGGCGATATCACGCTGGAAAGCTTCCGCCCCGGCGTGGCCGCGCGGCTGGGGATCGACCATGCCAGCCTCGCGGCGATCAATCCGCGGATCATCAGCTGCTCGGTCTCGGGCTACGGCCAGACCGGGCCGTGGCGTGACACGCCGGGGCATGACCTCAACTTCCTCGCCGCCGGCGGGGCCTTTGCCTTTTCGGGGCACTGGACGGGGCGTCCGCGCCGGTCGGGGATGCCGGTGGCCGACCTGCTGGGCGCGGGCAACGCCGCCATCGCGGTGCTCGCCGCGCTCAACGAGCGCGAGCGCACGGGGCGCGGCATGGCGCTCGACGTCGCGCTGATGGATGCGGTGCTCTTCGGCGTCTCGATGCGCCACGGGCTCGACCGCGATCACTGGTCGCCCGATTCTCCGTATCCGACCAACGACCTCTTCACCACGGCCGACGACCGCGAAATCGCGCTCGGCGTCGGCTCGGAGGAGCATCTTTGGGAGAATTTCCGCGCGGTCATGGCACCCGACATGCCGATGATCCTCGAACCCCGCTTTGACACCGACGCGGGCCGGCGCGAGCACGGCGACGCGCTCTTCGCCGCGCTGACCGAGGCCATCGCCCGGCGCGCCGCCGCCGACTGGATGGCGCGCTTTGCCGCCGCCGACGTTCCCGCGAGCCTGTGCCTCTTTCCCGCCGAGGCGGTGACCAGCGAGCATGTTCTCACCCGCGGCTTCGTCACCGAGGTGGGGGGGCGGAAGCTCTCGGCCTTCCCGGTCGTGGCCGACGGGCGGCAGCCGCAGATCCGCGGACCCGCACCAGGGGCGGGGTCGGGCACGCGCGAGATCCTCGCGATGCTGGGCGTCGAACCTGCGTCGGTGGAGGAACTGCTGCGCGCCGGAGTTATCGCTGAGGAACCGAAGGGGAGGGGCTGAACATGGCGGGGCTGTTGGAGGGGGTCCGGGTGCTCGATCTCACGACGATGGGGACGGGCCCCTACGCGACCCAGATCCTCGGCGAATACGGGGCCGAGATCGTCAAGCTGGAAAGCCCCGAGGGCGATCCGATCCGCAACGTCGGCCCGGCGCGGCACCCGAAGATGAGCGCGATCTTCCTCGCCATCGGCGCCGGCAAGCGCAGCCTCGCGCTCGACCTGCGCAAGCCCGAGGCGCGGCCGGTCCTGGAACGGCTGGTCGCACGCGCCGACGTGGTGATCCACAACATGCGCGACCCGGCGGCGAAGAAGCTGGGGCTGACCTTCGAGGATCTGCGGCAGATCAACGAGGGCATCGTGCTCTGCGCGATCCTCGGCTTCGACCGCGGCGGGCCCTATTCCGACCGCCCGGCCTATGACGACCTGATCCAGGGGCTGGTGGCGCTGCCCGACCTGATGCGCCGCTCGGGCGGCGAGAACCAGTATGTGCCGCTGGCCATGGCCGACCGGATCACCGGGCTTTTTGCCGCCGAGGCGGTGCTGGCGGCGATCGTCGCGCGCCTGCGCAGCGGCCGGGCGCAAAGCGTGGTGGTGCCGATGTTCGAGGCGCTGGCGGGCTTCGTGCTGGGCGATCATCTCTACGGCCACAGCTTCGTGCCGCCCGAGGAGCCGATGGGCTATCCGCGTCACCTCAACCCCTACCGGCGACCGTTCCAGACCTCCGACGGGCATATCGGCGTGCTGCCCTACACCGACCAGCAGTGGCAAGCGCTGTTCCGGGTGATCGGCGCGCCCGAACTGGGCGAGGATCCGCGCTTCGCCGGCCTTTATACCCGCACCGCCAACATCGCCGCGCTCTATGAAATCGTCGGGCAACACATCGCCACCCGGCCCTCCGCCGAATGGCTCGACCTGTTCCAGGCGGCCGATGTGCCGGCGATGCGCACAAACACGCTTGACACCATCCTTGACGATCCGCAGCTTGAGGCCACCGGCTTTGCCCGCGAGGAAGATCATCCCAGCGAGGGCCGGATCCTGCGTCTGCGCGGCGCCGTCCGCTGGGAGGGCGAGGCAGGCGCGCCGCCGCTGCGCCCCGCGCCGCGGCTGGGCGAACACGGGGCAGAGGTGCTGCGCGAGGCGGGCCTCGACGACGAGGCCATCGCCGCGCTGGTGCGGGCGGGCGCGCTGCATCTGCCCGCCGATCCGGGCGCGGCCGCGGCACCCACGGATGCAAGGACGAAGGGATAAGACATGACCGAGGTCAGGGATCGCAGCGCAGACGGCTTCGTGTGGCACCCGCCGCAGGAACTTGTCGCAAGCAGCAACCTTGCGGCCTTCCTGGCCGAACACGGCCTTGCCGACTATGCGGCGCTGCTGGCCCGCGCCGAGGCCGAGCCCGAATGGTTCTGGAACGAGATCGCGCAGCGGCTCCACTTCTTTCGCCCCTACGGGCAGGTGCTCGACGCCTCGCGCGGAGCGCCCTTCGCGCGCTGGTGCCTGGGCGGCACCACCAATGTGGTCGCAAGCTGCATCGAGCGCCACCGCGGCACGCCCGCCTGGGAAAAGGAAGCGGTGGTCTGGGAAGGCGAGGGCGGCGAGGTGCGGCGGCTCGACTATGCCGGCCTCTCGGCGCGGATCGACGCCCTGGCTGCCGGGCTCCGCCGCGAGGGATGTGCGCCCGGCGATGTGGTGGGGCTGTTCCTGCCCAACATCCCCGAGGCGATCGTGGCCTTCTTCGCGGTGGCCAAGATCGGCGCGGTCGCGCTGCCGATGTTCTCGGGCTTCGGTGCCGGGGCGCTGATCGACCGGTTGAGCGATGCCGGGGCGCGCTTCGTGATCACCGCTGACGGCACCTGGCGGCGCGGTTCGGTGGTGCCGCTCAAGGCGACGCTGGACGAGGCTGCGCCCGCGTTGCCGCAGCTCTCGCGGGTGATCGTCGTGCGTCACGCCGGCTGTCCTGTCCGGATGCACGCCACGCGCGACCTCTGGCTCGACGATCTGGCAACCCCGCCCGAGGGGCCTGTGGCAACCGAGGAGATGGACGCCGAGGCGCCGCTGATGCTGATGTACACCTCGGGCACGACGGGCAAGCCCAAGGGCACGGTGCACAGCCATTGCAGCTTTGCTGCCAAGATGGCGCTCGATCTCGGGTTGATCATGGACGTGAAGCCCTCCGACCGCCTTCTTTGGCTCAGCGATATGGGCTGGCTGGTCGGGCCACTGCTGGCCGTGGGCACCACGCTGCACGGCGCCGCGATGCTGATCGCCGAGGGCGGACCCGACTATCCCGACGCGGGCCGCATGTGGCGGCTGATCGACGCGCACGGCATCAGCTTTCTCGGCCTCGCCCCGACCATGGCGCGCAGCTTCATCCGCAGCGGCGGCGGCGGGGTCGAGGGCTACGACCTCGGCTCGCTGCGCATCTGCGCCTCCACCGGAGAGCCATGGACCCCCGAGGCCTGGTGGTGGACCTTCGAGAAGGTCTGCCGCGGCCGGGTGCCCATCCTGAACTATTCCGGTGGCACCGAGATCGGCGGCGGCATCCTGTCGGGCAACGTGCTCACGCCGATGAAGCCCTGCGCCTTCAGCGGGCCGATCCCCGGGATGGGGGCCGATATCGTCGATGCCGCGGGCAATCCCGTGCCGCGGGGCGAGGTGGGCGAGCTGGTCCTGCGCCGGCCCTCGATCGGGCTCACCCGCAGCCTGTGGAAGAACGACGACGAGCGCTATCTCGACGCCTACTGGCGCGAGATTCCGGGCGTCTGGCACCAGGGCGACCGCGCCCGTGTGGATGCCGACGGCGCCTGGTATGTCATCGGCCGCTCGGACGACACGTTGAAGATCGCGGGCAAGCGCACCGGCCCGACCGAGATCGAGGGCCTCCTTTGCGCGACGGGAAAGGTGGCCGAGGCCGCCGCCATCGGCCTGCCCGATCCGGTCAAGGGGCAGGCGATCGGCTGCTTCGTCACGCTGGTGGCAGGGCAGGCGTGGGGCCCCGAACTCGCGCGCGAACTGGAAGATGCGGTCGTGGTCGGGCTCGGGGTGCCGTTCCGGCCGCGCTTCATCCTTCCCGTTTCCGACCTGCCCAGGACGCGAAACATGAAGGTCATGCGCCGGGTGGTCCGTGCCGTGTGCCTGGACGAACCGGCGGGCGATTTGTCGTCGCTCGTCAACCCCGAGGTGGTCGAGGAGATCCGCGCCGCCGCGCGCGCTCAGCCGCCGAACCGGCCCTCGTAGATCGGCTCGAGGCTGTCGGCCTCGAAGAGCGACGAGACGCTGGTGCCGTTCCAGATGTTGAGGATCGCCTGGGCAAATATCGGCGCGGTCGGGATGATGCGGATATTGGGCGTGGCCTTGACCGCTTCGGTGGGCTGGATCGTGTCGGTGACGACCATGGATTTGAGCACCGACGCCGTGATCCGCTCGACCGCCGGGCCGGACATGACGCCATGGGTGCAATAGGCGTGCACCTCGCGCGCGCCGTTCTCGATCAGCACCTCGGCGGCCTTGCACATGGTGCCGGCGGTGTCGCACATGTCATCGACGATGATGCAGATCTTGTCGGTTACCTCGCCGATCACGGTCATTTCCGCCACCTCGCCCGGTTTCTCGCGGCGCTTGTCCACGATCGCGAGCGGCGCGTTGATCCGTTTGGCCAGTTCGCGCGCGCGCGCCACGCCGCCCACGTCCGGAGAGACGATCATCACGTCGTCGATGGCCGCGCCGAACTGTGCCTTGATGTCGAGCGCGAAGATCGGGGACGCATAGAGGTTGTCCACCGGAATGTCGAAGAAACCCTGGATCTGCGCCGCGTGCAGGTCCATGGTCAGCACCCGCTCGATGCCCGCGCCGACGATCATGTTGGCCACCAGTTTGGCTGAGATGGGCGTGCGCGCCTTGGTGCGGCGGTCCTGGCGGGCATAGCCGAAATAGGGGATCACGGCGGTGATGCGCCGCGCCGAGGAGCGGCGCAGCGTGTCGGCCATGATGAGCAGTTCCATCAGGTTGTCATTGGCCGGCTTCGAGGTGGGCTGGATGATGAACATGTCCTCGCCGCGCACGTTCTCGAAGATCTCGACAAAGACCTCCTGATCGTTGAACCGCTCGATGCGGGCATCGACCAGCCCCACGCTCATGCCGCGGTGCACCGACATGCGCCGCGCGATGGCCTTGGAAAGCGGCAGGTTGGCATTGCCCGAAATCAGCTTCGGTTCGTCATTGGCGGCCATGGCGGTATCCCCGGTTGTCCCTGTGACAGATTCGTGATGTTGCGCCCCGCTTAGCATGGGCCTAGGCTGTGGCAAACCTTGAAGGGGAGCGTGCCGCGATGGCCCACATCGATTACTACCTTTCCACCCTCTCGCCCTATGCCTATCTTGCCGGTGACAGGCTGGAGCGGATCGCCGCAAGGCATGGCGCGAGCGTCACCTACAAGCCGCTCGACATCCTGGCGCTTTTTGCCCGCACCGGCGGCAGCCCCCCCGCCGAGCGCCATCCCGCGCGCAAGGCCTATCGCGCGCAGGAACTGCCCCGCCAGGCGAAGAAGTGCGGCCTCCCGCTCAACCTCAAGCCCGCCCATTGGCCGACCAATCCGGCGCCGTCCTCCTATGCCATCATCGCCGCGCAGAAGGCGGGCGGCGGCGATCCGGGCGCGTTGGTGCATGGCATCCTGCGCGCCTGCTGGGCCGAGGACCGCGACATCGCCCATGATGACGTGGTGCGCGACTGTCTGACGCGGGCGGGGTTCGATCCGGCGCTTGCCGATAGCGGGCTTCTGACGGGGGCCGAGACCTATGCCGCCAATCTCGAAGAGGCGGTGGCGGCGGGGGTCTTCGGCGTGCCCTTCTATGTTGTGGACAGCGGGCAGGCGTTCTGGGGGCAGGACCGGCTGGAGGATCTCGATCTGCATCTTGCGGGCAAGCTCTGAGACGATGCCGCGCGGGCTGCGGGGCGGGGTCGAGACCCACTGGCAGGTGATGGGGCAGGGGCCGCGCCGGGCGCTGGCCATCCACTGCTCGCTGGCCCATGGCGGAACCTGGGCAGGGGTGGCGCGCGCGCTCGGGCAAGACCTGACGGTGACGGCGTTCGACCTGCCGGGGCACGGGGGCAGCGCCGCCTGGGAGGGCAACGGCGAGATCCAGGCCGTGACCACCGCCATGGCCGCCGATTTCCTCGACGCGCCAACCGACATCATCGGCCACTCCTTCGGCGCGACCGTGGCGCTGCGGCTGGCGATCGAGCATCCGCGCCTCGTGCGCTCGCTCAGCCTCTATGAGCCGGTGTTCTTTGCCGTGGCGCTGGCCGACCGGCCCGGGATGCGCGCGGGCCATGACGCGGAAATGACCGAATACCGGGCAGGGATCGAGGCGGGGGACATGGGCCGGGCGGCGCGCGGTTTCCTGCGGGTCTGGGGCGATGGCGAGGGCTGGGATGCCTTGCCCGAGGCCACGCGCGCCCGCATCGCCGCGCAGATACTGCTGATCGAGGCCGCCGCGCCCGCGCTCTATGGGGATGCGGGCGCGATGCTGGCCTCGGGGGCGCTGGAGCATGTCGGCGCGCCCGTGCTGCTGATGCAGGGCGCGCGCTCTCCGGCGATCATCGACGCGATCAATGCAGGGCTGGCCGCGCGCCTTCCCGATTGCCGCCGCGCGACCATCGCGGGCGCTGGCCATATGGGGCCGATCACCCGCCCGGCGGCGGTGGCGGACGAGATCGCGGTATTCCTCGGCCTCGCGCCTTGACCGCGCGCGCGCATCGTCCCAAGGTCGTGCTGCCCCGAGGAGAACCCGTGATGACCCCTGAAGAGATCGCCCGCCTGCCCTATCGCCGCTGTGTCGGCGTGATGCTTGTCAACCGCGATGACGCTGTCCTTGTCGGCCAGCGGATCGACAACGAGGGCCCTGCCTGGCAGATGCCGCAAGGCGGCATCGACGAGGGCGAGACCGTGCGCGAGGCGGCGCTGCGCGAATTGCGCGAAGAGACCGGCATCACGGCGGACAAGGTGCGGATCGAGGCCGAGACGCCGGACTGGCTGTTCTACGACCTGCCGCACGAGCTTGTGCCGCACATCTGGAAGGGCCGCTATCGCGGGCAGGAACAGAAATGGGTGCTGATGCGCTTTCTCGGGGAGGATAGCGACGTGAACATCGCCACCGATCCCCCCGAATTCTCGAATTGGCGCTGGCTGCCGCCCGAGGATCTCGTGGCCCATATCGTGCCGTTCAAGCGCGAGGTCTATGCGCGGGTGCTCGACGCCTTTCGCGGGCTGATCTGAGCGCGGGCGCTCTCCCGAATCCAGGTCGCATCGCTCCCGCGCGCGATGGCAATGAACGGCCTGGAAAGACAAAACCGTTCCCCGGGATCAATGCCGGTATGCTGAGGTCTCTGCGTATCAGGTCTTCGTCGCGCCTCACCTGCTCAGCCCGCCATGCAGGCTTGGCACATCCAGCGCGGCAAAGCCGTAATGGCGCAGCCAGCGCAAATCGCTGTCAAAGAACGCCCGCAAATCCGGGATGCCGTATTTCAGCATGGCGATGCGGTCGATCCCCATGCCGAAGGCAAAGCCCTGCCATTGCTCGGGGTCGATCCCGCCCGCCCGCAGCACATGGGGATGGACCATGCCGCTGCCGAGGATCTCCAGCCAGTCGTCGCCCTCTCCGACCTTGAGCGTGCCGCCTTCCCACGAGCAGCGGATATCCACCTCTGCCGAGGGTTCGGTGAACGGGAAATGCGACGCGCGAAAGCGCAGATCGACGGCATCCACCTCGAAGAACGCCTTGACGAACTCTTCCAGCACCCATTTCAGGTTGGCCATGGAGATGTCGCGGTCGATGGCCAGACCCTCGACCTGGTGGAACATCGGCGTGTGGGTCTGGTCGTAATCGGCGCGATAGACGCGGCCCGGCGCGATGATGCGAATGGGCGCGCCCTGTGCCTGCATCGCGCGGATCTGCACCGGGCTGGTATGGGTGCGCAGCACATGGGGGGGCCGGTCGTCGCCCTCGGCGCGATGGGTGTAGAACGTATCCATCTCGGCGCGCGCCGGGTGGTGGGCGGGGATGTTGAGCGCGTCGAAATTATACCAGTCGCTCTCGATCTGCGGGCCTTCGGCGACGGCAAAGCCCATATCGGCGAAGATCGCCGTGACCTCTTCGGTCACCTGGCTGACGGGATGGATCGTGCCTTGCCTGCGCGGCCGCGCGGGCAGCGTCACATCCAGCCATTCGCCCCGCAGCCGCTCGTCCAGCGCGGCATCGGCGAGGGCCGCCTTTCGCGCGGCCAGCGCCGCGTTGATCTCGTCCTTGAGCGCGTTGAGGCGGGGACCGGCCTCCTGGCGTTCCTCCGCGCTCATCCGGCCCAGTTCGCGCATGGCGAGGCTGATCTCGCCCTTCTTGCCAAGCGCCTGCACGCGCAAGGCCTCGAGCGCGGCCTCGTCGCCCGCCCCGGCAATCGCCCTGAGATATTTGTCGCGCAGATCGCTCATATCCGTCCCCCGATACTGTTATCGGCGGGTTACCGCGCATCAGGGACGGGCGCAAGCATCAGCGCCCCCCGCCCTTGTCCGCCTGCGCGCGGATCATCTCTTCCAGCCGGTCGAGGCGGCTCAGCACCTCGTCGCGGTAGGTGTCGGTCCTGGCGGTGTCCTCGGCATGGTGGGCGTCCTGCATCGAGTTGACGATGAGACCCACCAGAAGGTTCACCACCGCGAAGGTCGTGATCATGATGAACGGCACGAAAAAGGCCCAGGCCTTGGGATAGACCTCCATCACCGGGCGCACGATGCCCATGGACCATGATTCGAGCGTCATGATCTGGAAAAGCGAATAGGCCGACCGTCCCAGATCGCCGAACCAGTCGGGAAAGGCTGCGCCGAAAAGCTTGGTCGCCATGACCGCGCCGATATAGAAGATCATCCCCATCAGCAGAAACACCGATCCCATCCCCGGCAGCGCGGTCACCAGCCCCTCGACCACCCGGCGCAGCGACGGCGCGACCGAGACCACGCGCAGAAGGCGAAGGATGCGCAGCGCGCGCAGCACCGACAGGCCCTGCGTCGTCGGCACAAGCGAGATACCCACGATCACGAAATCGAAGATGTTCCAGCCGCGCCGGAAGAACCCCGCAATGCCCCGTGCATAGAGCTTGGCCACAATCTCGACGACAAAGATTGCCAGGCAGAGCCTGTCCAGCGCGATGATCGCCCCGCCCGCCCGCGCCATGATCGGCGCGACCGTTTCCAGCCCGAGAATCACCGCGTTGAACAGGATCACCCCGAGGATGGCGTTCTGAAAAACTGTCGTGTCGAGAAATGCGCCGACGCGGCTGCGAAATGTCATGCCCTGCCCCTGTTGCGACCGGGCCAGATATGGGCGTGAAGGCGCGGGGCCGCAAGCCGTGATTGCCGTGTGCCGGCGGAGGTCACGCGCGCCCGAGCACCCAGGCATCGGGACGCCCCGAGAGATGCCAGGCAGCGGGCGGCGCGGTGCGGTCGCGCAGGCGCTCGAGCCGCCAGCGATCCGCGGCGCGCTCATGCGCCGGGGCCATGCGCCAGCGGCTCTCCACCCCCGGCGCGCCCCCCTCGCCGGGCGTGAGCAAAAGACCGAGCGGCGGACGAAAGGCGCGCGCCGCGCCCTCCTCTGCGGCCAGATGCAGGCGGCGCACCGGCGTGAGGCCGGGTGGCGCGGGCAGATCGGCCACGACGAGCGGCACCGCCCCGCTGCGCAGCGCCTCCTCCATGCACCACAGCAGCTCCATGCGGTGTTCGGGGGCCGCGAAGAGAAACCGCTCCGGCCCGGCAAAGGGGCGGATACCGTCGGGATGGGGGCGATCGCGCAGCCAGCGCGGCGCGATCCAGAGCACCGGCCCGGAGAGCGCCCCCGCCACGATCATCGCCCAGGTATGGCGCGCAGGTCCGCAGCATTCATGCACCCGCCCGAGCGCGAGCGCCAGCGCGCCGAAAAGCGGCAGGGACGGGCGCGGGGCGCGGGCGGGAAGAAGGGCGTTCATACCGGTCACCCTATCATGTTCGTTCTTTGTTCTCAATGGTCGCGTCGTGATCCGAGGGCCGGCCCCCGCGGTCGGGTGCGTCCTTACGACCGCTTGGCCGCGCCGCTATCGCCGTTGCGCGGCGGCGACGATTTCGATGGCCTTTGCGATGGCTTCCTCGATCGTCATCGACGAGGTATCGAGCCGATAGGCGTCCGCGGCCGGTTTCAGCGGGGCGGTGGCGCGGGCGCTGTCACGCGCATCGCGCTGGCGCAGGTCTTCGGCCACCTCTTCGAGCGTCACGTCATGGTTGCTTCGAATCAGCTCCAGATGCCGCCGCCGCGCGCGCTCGGCATCGCTTGCGGTCACGAAGAGCTTTACCTCGGCCTCGGGGCAGATCACCGTGCCGATGTCGCGGCCATCCAGAACCGCCCCGCCCGCGCGTCGGGCAAATGCGCGCTGAAAGTCCATGAGCGCCTGCCGCACCTCGGGGATCGCTGCCACATGGCTGGCGGCCTGGCTGACCTCCGGGCTGCGCAGATCGTCGGCCTCAAGGTCTTCGGCGCGCAGCGATCGCGCCGCCTCGACCGGGTCGAGACCCGCCAGCATCCGCCTTCCCGTCGCACGATAGAGCAGGCCGGTATCGAGATGGGCAAAACCGAAATGCGCGGCCAGCGCGCGCCCGATCGTGCCCTTGCCCGCTGCCGCCGGTCCGTCGATTGCGATGGTAAGTGCCATGACGCGCCCCCTTGATTGGCGCCCTTGCTAGCCGATCCGACCGCCTGCCTCAAGCTGGCGGGCATCAAGCTGGCGGGCACGGCCACGTCTGCACCGCGCCCGCCGAGCCATATCGGCGGGCCGAATGGGCGGGCTGCGCCGCAGCCCTTTCGCGCGCCTAGCCCGGCAGCGATACCTTGCGCAGATAGGGCAGTTGCGCGTCGAAGCTGCCGAATTTCTCGCGTGCGGCGGCGTCATTCACCGCAGGCGGCACGATGACGTCCTGCCCGATGGTCCAGTCTGCCGGGGTGGCCACGCCGTGTTTCACCGTGGTCTGAAGCGCATCGAGCGCGCGCAGCACCTCGGCAAAGTTGCGGCCCACGGTCATCGGGTAGGTCATCGAGAGTTTCACCTGCTTGTCCGGCCCGATGATGAACACGCTGCGCACGGTCGCGCTGTCGGCGGGGGTGCGCCCGTCGGGCAGATAGGCCTCGGCGGGCAGCATGTCGAATGCCTTGGACACCGCCAGCCCGTCATCGGCGATGATCGGGAATTTCGGCGCGGCGCCGCCCACCTTTTCGATGTCGGCCTTCCATTTGCGGTGATCCTCGGCGCTATCGACGGAGACGCCGACCACCTTGGTGCCGCGCTTTTCCCATTCATTCGAGAGCCGCGCCACGGCGCCGAACTCGGTGGTGCAGACCGGCGTGAAATCCTTGGGGTGCGAGAAGATGATCGCCCAGGAATCGCCGATCCATTCGTGCAGCGAAAACGTGCCGAGATCGGTCTCGACGGTGAGATCGGGGATCGTGTCATTGATGCGAAGTGCCATGAAAACCTCCTTGTCCGGGGTGCGCGGGCGGGAATTTGGTCAAGCAGGCCGACGGCCCAGGTCATCCGGCCCCGCAGCGCGCCGATGCGCCTGACAGATGGCCCTCGAATCCGCCAAGGTCAACCATAAACCGGGGGAGGAATTCGCATGACGCCGGCCGCAGGCGGTGGCGCGGGGCCGTCTCAGAACGGGGCGGGGGCGCGAAACCGTATTCCCCGCCCGCCATCGGGGTGGCGCAGGCGCAATTCCTCGGAATGGAGCATGAGGCGCGGGTAATCCAGCGCCGCGCCGGTCGCATAGAGCCGGTCGCCGAGGATCGGGTGGCCGAGCGCGCGCATGTGCACGCGCAACTGATGGCTGCGCCCGGTCTGCGGCATCAGGCGCACGCGGCTTTCCTCGTCCCCCGCGCGCAGCACCCGCCAGTCGGTCAGCGCGGGGCGGCCCGTCGCGTGGCAGACCATCTGCCGGGGGCGGTTGGGCCAATCGACGATGAGCGGCAGATCGACCGTGCCCTGCGCCGGCTCCAGCCGCCCCAGAACGCGGGCGAGATAGGTCTTTTTCGCCTGCCGCCGCTCGAATTGCAGGCCGAGATGGCGCTGCGCGTGGGGGGTGAGGGCAAAGACCATCACGCCGGACGTGTCGCGGTCGAGCCGGTGCACAAGCAGCGCCGTCGGGAATGCCTCGGCCACGCGCGCAAGCAGGCAATCGGCAAGCTCCGGCCCCTTGCCGGGGACGCTGAGAAGGCCCGATGGCTTGTTGAGCACGACGATCTCGTGATCGTGGTGCAGGATGTCGAGCGGCGTGTCGGGCGGGGCGTAATCGGTCATGGCGCGGGCTTACATCAAAACGCGCGCCGGCACCAAGGCCCCGTGCCGCCCCGTGCCGCCGCGCGGCGCGCATTTCGCCGGGGCGAGGGTAAATCGCCTTTGACCATCGCGCGCGGATTCAGCACAACAACGGGGATGTGGCCGGGGCAGGGCGGATCATCGCCCTTCCGGGATGAAATCGCGCCGCCTGCGCGCGCCGACAAGACGCCGACAAGACCAAGCGAAGGATCAACGCCATGGCCAACCCTCTTCATGACCGCCTGTTTGCACGCCACGCTGGCAATGTCGCGCCGTTCCTGCATCTGCAAGGCGGCGCGACGCTCAGCCATGACGCCTTTTTGCGGCTCGCCGCGCGCTATGCCCATGCGTTGCGCGCGGCGGGGCTCGCGCCCGGCGACCGGCTGGCGGTGCAGGTGGAGAAATCGCCGCAGGCGCTGGCGGTCTATGCTGCGGCGGTGCAGGCGGGGATCGTGTTCCTGCCGCTCAACACCGCCTACACGGTCGAGGAACTGGGCTATTTCGTCACCGACAGCGGCGCGCGCGTGCTGTTGTGCGATCCCGCCCGCGCCGGGGCGCTGCGCGCGGTGGCAGAGGGGGCGGGCGCCGCGCTTCTGACGCTCGGGGCGGACGGGGCGGGCACGCTGGCCGCTGCCGCCGAGGGCCAGCCCGAGCATTTCGAGACCGCGCCGCGCGACGAGAGCGACCTCGCGGCGCTTCTCTACACCTCGGGGACGACGGGCCGCTCCAAGGGGGCGATGCTGACGCAGGCCAATCTTTTGTCCAATGCCGGGGTGCTGGTGGATTGCTGGCGCTTCTCGGAGGCCGATGTGCTGCTGCATGCCCTGCCGATCTTTCACTCCCACGGGCTTTTCGTGGCGACGAACGTGACCCTGCTGGCGGGCGGGTCGATGATCTTTCTGCCGAGATTCGACACCGATGCGGTGATCGCCAGCCTGCCGCGCGCCACCACGATGATGGGCGTGCCCACGTTCTACACGCGGCTTCTGGATGATTCGCGCCTTGACCGCGATCTGGTGGCGCATATGCGGCTCTTCATCTCCGGCTCGGCGCCGCTTCTGGCCGAAACCCACAAGGCGTTCGAGGCGCGCACCGGCCACCGCATCCTCGAACGCTACGGCATGACCGAGACCAACATGAACACCTCCAACCCCTGTGAGGGCGAGCGCCGCGCGGGCACCGTCGGCCTTCCGCTGCCGGGGGTGGACCTGCGCATCACCGATCCCGAGACCGGCACGGAAAAGCCGCAGGGCGAGGTCGGCATGATCGAGCTGCGCGGGCCGAACGTGTTCAGGGGCTACTGGAACATGCCCGAAAAAACCGCCGAGGAATTTCGCGCGGACGGCTTTTTCATCACCGGCGATCTGGGCCAGATCGACGAGCGGGGCTATGTCTCGATCGTGGGGCGCGCGAAGGATCTCATTATCTCGGGCGGCTACAACATATATCCGAAGGAAATCGAGCTTTTCCTCGACGCGCAGCCCGGCGTGCTGGAAAGCGCGGTGGTGGGTGTGCCCCATCCCGACCTGGGCGAGGCGGTCGTGGGGGTCATCGTCCCCGGGAAGGGCGCCACGCCCGATCCGGACGCCATGGCAGAGGCGGCGGCGGGCGCGCTTGCGCGGTTCAAGCATCCGCGCAAGCTGATCCTGGTGGACGAATTGCCGCGCAATACCATGGGCAAGGTGCAAAAGAACCTGCTGCGGGCGGAATATGGCGGGCTGTTCGCGGCGGGGTGATCGTGTCGCGGGGGCAGGTCCGCAGGACCGGCGCGTTCACAGCGACCGCTCCGGGCGAAAGCCATCGGGGATGCGGTCGATCCCGTCAAGCATGAGGTCGGCCATCACTTCGGCCACCTTGGGGGCCATGCCGAAACCGATCTTGAACCCGCCATTGGCGATGAACTGACCCGCGCGCAAGGGATGGCCGCCCAGCATCGGCGCGCGGCTTCGCGCGCGCGGGCGCAGGCCGGCCCAGCATTCGATCACCGGGGCCTGTGCCAGCACCGGCAGGGCGTCGCGCGCGGCGGCGATCACCGCGTCAAGCTGCGCGTCGGTCGCGGTGGCATGTGCGTAGTCGCGCTCGGAGGTGGAGCCGACGGCCACCGTCCCGTCCGCGTGCGGCACGATATGCACGCCGTCGGCGAATACCTGCGGCATCTCGCGCGCGTCAAACGCCAGCAGCGCGGCCTGTCCCTTGACGCCATTGCCCACGGGGCGGCCCGTGGCGGCGCTCAGCTCCGCCAGCCCGGCAACGCCCGTGGCCCAAAGGATGCGGCCCTCGGATGGCCCGTCGCGGACCACTTCGGCGCCGCGCTCCCGCAGCGCCGCCACCAGCGCGGCGCAGGCGCGGCGGGGGTGGAGCCGCGCGCTCAGCGTGTCGCGGATGACATGGCCGGTGGCGCTCGCGGGGCACCAGTCGCCCCTGGCCTCTTCGACCTGCCAGACGGCCTTGCCCTGCCAGAGCGCGGCCGCGCTCTCTTCGCGCGCGCGCGCCAGCGCCAGCGCCGCCGCATCGGCCACCGGCTGGATCCGGCCCGCCCGCGCATAGCCGGGCGAGACGCCGCCGGCCTCCGCGACCCCGGCCCAGAAGCCCTGGGCCATCACCAGACTGTCGAACTGGAACGCCTTCTTGTCGTTCCAGTTCTCCGGCACATGCGGGGAAAGCGCGCCCACCACCCCGCCCGAAGCCCCCGCGCCGGGGCCCTGCGGGTCGATCACCCGAACGCGCGCGCCGCGCCGTGCGCAGGCCCAGGCGATGGCCAGCCCGAATATCCCCGCCCCCATCACCGTGATGTCGGTCATTGCCAATTCCCCCGCGCGCCGCCATGCTTCTCGCGCGTTCTAGCGGAGAGCCCGATGCAGGACCAGCACGCCCCCCTTGTCTGGCGCGACGGCGAGGTGCCGGTCTCGGCGCGCTTTGACGATCCGTATTTCAGCCTCGAGGACGGGCTGGCGGAGGCGCGGCACGTGTTCCTTGCGGGCAACGACCTGCCCGCGCGGTTGCGCGGCGGGTTTCACGTCGCCGAACTGGGCTTTGGCACCGGGCTGAACCTGCTGGCGACGCTCGAGGCATGGCGCGGGGCGGGCGTGCCGGGGCGGCTGTGCTATACCTCCTTCGAGGCCTTCCCGATGGCGCCCCGCGATATGCGCCGCGCGCAAGCCCGGTTTGCAGAGCTTGAAGGTCTGGCCGCCGAGCTTGCCCCCCATTGGCAGGGGGGCGCGCAGGAAATCCACCTGCCGGATCTGCACTTCACGCTGATCGCGGGCGATGCGCGCGACACGCTAAGGGCTTGGCCGCACAGGGCCGATGCGTGGTTTCTCGACGGGTTTTCCCCGGCGAAGAACCCCGAGATGTGGCAGCCCGACCTGATGGAAGAGGTCGCGCGCCACACTGTCCCCGGCGGCACGGCGGCAAGCTATACGGCGGCGGGCCATGTGCGGCGGGGCTTGGAGGCGGCTGGGTTTTCTGTCAGCCGTGTCAAGGGATACGGGCGCAAGCGGCATATGACGCGCGCCATACTGGCCCGAGAAACACCGGAAAGCGCATGACCGATCAGAACACCCGCCTTGGCATCTGGCTCATGGTGCTGACCACCTTCATCTTCGCGGTGCAGGACGGCATCTCGCGGCATCTGGCGAGCGAATACAACGTCTTCATGGTGGTGATGATCCGCTACTGGTTCTTCGCCGCCTTCGTCATGGCGGTGGCCGCGCGCAAGGCGGGCGGGCTGCGCGCCGCCGCCACCACGTCGCAGCCCCTGGTGCAAGGGTTTCGCGCGGTGCTGCTGGTGGCCGAGATCTGCGTGATGATCTACGCTTTCACGCTCCTGGGGCTGGTCGAGAGCCACGCGGTCTTTGCCGCCTATCCGCTGCTGGTCGCGGCCCTGTCGGGCCCGGTTCTGGGAGAGCGCGTCGGCTGGCGGCGATGGGTCGCCATCGGTGTGGGCTTTGTCGGTGTGCTCGTCATCCTGGAGCCGGGTTTCGGCGTGTTCCAGCCCGCCGCCGTGGTGCCCTTTGTCGCGGCGCTCATGTTCGCGCTCTACGGGCTGCTCACGCGCTATGTGGCGCGGCGTGACATGGCGGCGACCTCGTTTTTCTGGACCGGCACGGTGGGGGCGGTTGCGATGACGGCGGTCGGTGCCTGGTTCTGGGAGCCGATGAGCGGCCCCGACTGGGCCTGGATGGGCGCGCTCTGCATCACCGGGGCGGCGGGGCATTACACGCTCATCAAGTGCTACGAGGTTGCCGAGGCGAGCGCGGTGCAGCCCTTCGCCTATCTGCAACTGGTGTTTTCCGGCAGCATCGGGATCGTGGTCTTTGCCGAGATGATCCGCCTCAACGTCGCGCTCGGCGCGGTGCTGATCGTGGGGGCGGGGCTGTTCACGCTCTGGCGGCAGCGGGTGACGGCGTGATGTCGGGTTTTCGGCCGTCGAGCGCCCGCGCGCGCAGGTTTCAGAGACGGATCGCCGAGATGAGCCGCCCGTAATCGGCCTCGCCCGCATGGGTGCAGCGGCGGTAGGAGTAGAAGCGGTCAGGATCGCCATATGTGCAGTGGCGCGTCCATTCGGCATGGCTCACACCCGCGCGACGCAGCCGCCAGAGGCCATAGCCGGCCAGGTCGAAGTGATAGCGGTCGCCATGGCCGTTGGCGAAGAAGCGGGCGCTCTCGGGGTCGTCGGCAAGGAAGTCTTCAAGCAGTTCGGGGCCGACCTCATAGGCCGCCTGGCTGATTGTCGGGCCGATCACGGCGGCGATATCGGCGCGCTGCGCGCCCAGCCCCTCCATCGCCGCGATCGTTGCCTCGAGCACCCCGTCACGCGCGCCGCGCCAGCCGGCATGGGCCGCGCCGATCACGCCCGCCCGATGATCGGCCAGAAGCACCGGCTGGCAGTCGGCGGTGAGCACGGCAATCGCGATCCCCGGTGTCGCCGTCGCCATGCCGTCGGCGCGCGCGCGGTCCGTCAGCGGGCCGGTGACCGGTATGGCCTGTGCCGAATGGACCTGATGCACGGTGACGAGGCGATCGGGCGCGACCTGCATCGCCTCGGCCACGCGGGCGCGGTTGATGGTGACGATCTCGGCCTGATCCGACGATCCTGGTCCGCAATTGAGCCCCGCGAATATCCCCGAGGACGCGCCGCCGCGCCGGGTAAAGAACCCGTGGCGCAAGGGGGCAAGCGCATCGGCGGTGATGATTTCGAGCGTCATGGCTCCAGTCCGGGCGGCGGTGGCGTGCCGGGGCGGTAGAGGCCCAGCACCTTGAAGAGCGTCCCCATTTCCTGCGCGTCGGTCAAGCGCCGATATGCCGCAAGGTGGCTGTCAAGCGCCGCCCCCGAGAGGCCGCGCGCCAGCGCCTCGGTGCGCCGAGCGATGCCGAGCCGGTCGAGAAACACGCCCTGCGGCGCAAGGCGGGTATGGGCGGCGGGGGCGGCGGCGCGCGCGAGCGCCTCGAAATCCACATGTGCGGTCAGGTCCGCCGCGCCGGGTGCCTCGAGCGGATCGGCGGGCGCCTGGCCCGCCACCGCCTGAAACGTGTCGCCCAGCGAGCGCCAGTCGCCATAGTCGATGATCAGCGCCGTGCCGCCATGGGCGACGATTCGCGCGCCGATCTGTGCGGCGATGGCCGCCGCCGGCGCGCAGGTCTCGACGATGTCGCCCGGGCGCGTGTCCGCCAGCCGGTGTGCAAGATCGGCCGGGGCGGTCTTGGGGCCAAGGCCGAGCGTCAGGCGGCCCTCGGCCAGCCCCACCACCCGCTCGTGCCAGCCGCTCTCGCCGCGCTGGAACTGGCGAACCGGCAGCGCGTCGAAGAACTCGTTGGCGACAAGGAAAAGCGGCGCCTCGGGCAGATCCTCGGCGCACTCGCACCATGTCACATCGCTGCGCCCGAGGGTCGCGGCCTGCACCTTGCGCAGGGCGGGCGAGGTCTCGACCAGATAAAGGCGCATCGCGGCGTGAAAGCCGGGCACGGCGCGGGTCGCGCGCAGAAGGTCCGCCATCAGCGTGCCGCGACCGGGGCCAGGCTCTGCCAGCGCAAACGGCGCCGGCGCGCCCTGATCGAGCCAGGACTGCGCAAGGCAAAGCCCAAGCAACTCGCCGAACATCTGGCTGATTTCCGGCGCGGTGGTGAAATCGCCCGCCGCCCCGAACGGGTCGCGCGTGGCGTAATAGCCGTGGGATGGGTCCATCAGGCAGGTGGCCATGTAGTCGGCAAGGCTCATCGGGCCGGTGGCGCGGATGCGCGCGGCGATGGCCTCTGCCAGCGCGCTCATGCAGCCTGCGCCCGCCGCGCCCAGAGCACCAGGCCCAGCCCGAAGGCGATCATCGGCAGCGACAGCGCCTGCCCCATGGTCAGCCCGTAGCCGCCCACATGGAAGGCAAGGCCGAGCGGGTTGCCGGGGGCGATGAATTGCGCATCGGGCTGGCGGACGAATTCCACCGCGAACCGCGCGAGGCCGTAGCCCGTGAAAAACAGCCCCGTCAGCGTGCCGGGCAGCCGCAGCGCGCCGCGCCGCCAGCCGAGCCAGAGCAGCACCGCGCCGAGAATCAGCCCCTCGAGCGCCGCCTCGTAAAGCTGCGAGGGGTGGCGCGCGCACAGCCCCGCCACCACGTCCGGGCAATCCTGCGCCGCGCGGCCGGGAAAGATCACCCCCCACGGCAGGTCGGTGGGGCGCCCCCACAGCTCGGCATTGATGAAATTGGCGATCCGTCCCAGCAGAAGGCCCACGGGTGTGACCATGCACAGCGCATCGGCGACCGAGACCCAGTTGATGCCGCGCGCGCGCGAAAACACGATCACCGCCAGCACGACGCCCAGAAGCCCGCCGTGAAAGGCCATCCCGCCCTGCCAGACCTGCAATATCTGCATGGGGTTCGAGAGGTAATAACCCGGCTGGTAGAACAGCACATAGCCCAGCCGCCCGCCGAGTATCACGCCGAGAATCACCCAGGTGAGCAGGTCCTCGACATCGGCGGGCTTCATCGGGGCCACGCCACCGGGCCAGAGCGCGGGCCGCCTGACCGTGGCCACCACCAGCCGCCAGCCGATGATGATGCCGACGATATAGGCCAGCGCATACCAGCGCAGGGCGAATTCAATCCCGAAAATCGGGATGGTGAAAATCTCGGGCGAAATGTCGGGGAAGGGGATCGCGGCCTGCATATGCGTTTCAATGCCTCTCGGGTGCGGGGAAAGTCAACCTTGTGATCGCGGCGCGCCCGCCCATATAAGGGGCGAATGTAACGCCGGAGGTAAGCGCCATGCAGACGCGCAACAAGGTGCTCGACGATCTGAGCCAGTTGATGACCAATGCCATGGGCGTGGCGCAGGGCGCGCGCGCCGAGGCCGAGACGGCGATGAAATCGCTGATCGACCGGTGGCTTGCGGATCGCGATTTCGTCACCCGCGAGGAATTCGACGCCGTGCGCGCCATGGCGCAGAAGGCCCGCGAGGAGAACGCCGCGCTGAGCGCACGGATCGAGGCGCTGGAGAAGGCCGCGGGTTGAGCGCCGCTTGTGATCACATTCTGCGGGCAGGCGGGCTGCCGCCCCTGTCTGCCCCGCCATGTAGACTCGATGTCGCTCTGCCGCGCGGTTGCGAGGGGAGGTCGGCTCTGTTATGTGATCACGCGATTAATTTTGTGATCACATAAACTCGTTTTTTCTGGCCAATTGTCAGGTTAACGCGAATTTTTACGCGCTGGCAGGTGACAGGCCCAACAAAAAGTTCCAGAACGGGCACAGCTTGCGCGGCCCGGTGCCGCCGCCGACCATCCGAAGGAGGTTCCCCATGGCCGAAACCAAGCCGGTTGAACGCCCGCTTTCGCCGCATTTGCAGATCTATCGCCCGCAACTCACCTCGATCACCTCGATCCTGACACGCATCACCGGCAACGCGCTCATCGTTGCGGCGATGCTGATCGTGTGGTGGCTGCTGGCGGCCTCGACATCGGACGCCTATTTCGCGGTTGCCGATGCGGTGCTGACCTCGTGGTTCGGCGACCTGGTGCTGACGCTCTCGCTCTGGGCGGTGTGGTATCATTACCTCGCGGGGTTGCGGCATCTCTATTTCGACGCCGGCAAGGGGCTCGATATCCCCACCGCGGAAAAGCTCGGCTGGGGCTGCATCATCGGCTCGGTCGTGCTGACCGTCATCACGCTGCTTTTGGTCTGAGGAGGCTGTCATGCGTTATCTGACCGCACGCAAACGCGCCGAGGGCATGGGCGCCTCGGGCACGGGCACCGAACATTTCTGGTATATGAAGGTCTCGGGCGTGGGCCTCGCGCTGATCATCCCGGTGTTTCTGGTGGCCTTCGGGCGTGCGCTTGGCGGCGACCGGGCCGAGGTTCTCGACAGGCTCTCGCATCCTTTCATCGCGACCCTGACGGCGCTGGTGCTGTTTGTCGGGCTGCGCCACTTCGCCGCCGGGGCACAGACCATGATCGAGGATTACAGCCACGGCGGCACGCGCCGCGCGCTGATCATCCTTGTCACCATCCTGAGTTACGGGACGATGGCCACCGGGCTTTTCGCCATTGCCAAGATCGCGCTGTGAGGACCTGAAAACATGGCTGCTTATGAATACGAGACGCATGATTATGATGTCGTGGTCGTGGGGGCCGGCGGCTCCGGGCTGCGCGCGACGCTCGGCATGGCCGAGCAGGGGCTGCGCACGGCCTGCGTGACCAAGGTTTTCCCGACCCGCTCGCATACCGTGGCCGCGCAAGGCGGCATCGCCGCCTCGCTGAGCAACATGGGCCCCGACCACTGGCAATGGCACATGTTCGACACCGTCAAGGGCAGCGACTGGCTCGGCGATACCGATGCGATGGAATACCTCGCGCGTGAGGCGCCCAAGGCGGTCTATGAGCTGGAGCATTACGGCGTGCCCTTCTCGCGCACCGAAGAGGGCAAGATCTATCAGCGCCCGTTTGGCGGGCACACCACCGAATTCGGCGATGGCCCGCCGGTGCAGCGCACCTGTGCGGCCGCCGACCGCACCGGCCACGCGATCCTGCACACCCTCTATGGCCAGAGCCTCAAGCAGAGGGCGGAATTCTACATCGAGTATTTCGCCATTGACCTGGTGATGACCGATGGCGCCTGCACGGGTGTGGTCTGCTGGAAGCTCGACGATGGCACGATCCACGTCTTCAACGCCAAGATGGTGGTGCTGGCGACGGGCGGCTATGGCCGCGCCTATTTCAACTGCACCTCGGCGCATACCTGCACCGGTGACGGGAACGGCATGGTGGCGCGCGCGGGTCTGCCGCTTCAGGACATGGAATTCGTGCAGTTCCACCCCACCGGCGTCTACGGGCCGGGGATGCTCATCACCGAAGGCGCGCGCGGCGAGGGCGGATACCTGACCAATTCCGAGGGCGAGCGGTTCATGGAACGCTATGCGCCCAACTACAAGGATCTGGCCCCGCGCGATTATGTCAGCCGCTGCATGACGATGGAGATCCGCGAGGGGCGCGGGGTAGGCAAGGATGGCGATCATATCCACCTCAACCTGTCGCACCTGCCGCCCGAGGCGCTGCAATTGCGGCTGCCGGGGATTTCGGAAACGGCGAAGATCTTCGCCGATGTCGATGTCACCAAGGAGCCGATCCCGGTGCTGCCGACCGTGCATTACAACATGGGCGGCATCCCGACGAATTACTGGGGCGAGGTCATCAACCCGACCGAGGACGACCCGAACGCCGTTGTGCCCGGCCTGATGGCCGTGGGCGAGGCGGCCTGTGCAAGTGTCCATGGCGCGAACCGGCTCGGCTCGAACTCGCTGATCGACCTGGTGGTGTTCGGTCGCGCGGCGGCGATTCGCGCGGGCAAGGTCGTGGACCCCGAAAGCGCCGTGCCCGCCACCAATACGGCGGAAGTGGACAAGGCGCTCGACCGCTTCGACGGGCTGCGGCATGCCTCGGGCGCGGTCCCGACCGCCGATCTGCGGCTGGAGATGCAAAAGACCATGCAGGCCGACGCCGCCGTGTTCCGCACCGACAAGAGCCTGGCCGAAGGCGTCGCAAAGATGAAGGAAGTCGCCGCCAAGACGGGTGATCTGCACGTTACCGACCGCTCGCTGATCTGGAACAGCGACCTGATGGAGACGCTGGAGCTGACCAACCTGATGCCCTGCGCGCTCACCACCATCGTGGGTGCCGAGGCGCGCAAGGAAAGCCGGGGCGCGCACGCCTCCGAGGATCACCCGACGCGCGACGACAAGACCTGGCGCGTGCACACCATCGCCCGTATCGGCGCGACCGGTGTTGCGCTCAGCTACCGCCCGGTGATCGAGACGCCGCTCACCTCCGAGGAGGAGGGCGGCATCAGCCTCGACAAGATCGCGCCCAAGGCGCGCACCTTCTGATGCGGGGGCCGTTGGTGGCCACGGCGCCTGTGACGCTCGAAGCGATGCAATGTATCGCCATGAACAGCCCGACCCGGCCGGGCGGCTGACACGGAGGAATGAGAGATGGTTCAACTTACCCTGCCGAAGAATGCGCGCATGGTCACCGGCAAGACCTGGCCGCGCCCCGAGACGGGCGGCACCCTGCGCAAGTTCCAGATCTATCGCTGGAACCCCGATGACGGGCGGAACCCGCGGGTGGATACCTATTTCGTCGATATGGACGATTGCGGGCCGATGGTTCTGGATGCTCTGATCTATATCAAGACGAAAATCGACCCCACGCTGACCTTTCGCCGGTCCTGCCGTGAGGGGATTTGCGGGTCTTGCGCGATGAATATCGACGGGATCAACACGCTTGCGTGCATCTATGGCATGGACGAGATCAAGGGCGACGTGAAGATCTATCCGCTGCCGCATATGCCGGTGGTCAAGGATCTCGTTCCCGACCTCACGCATTTCTACGCGCAGCACGCCTCGATCATGCCGTGGCTGGAGACCAAGACCAACCGCCCCGCAAAAGAGTGGCGGCAATCCATCGAGGACCGCGAAAAGCTCGACGGGCTTTATGAATGCGTGATGTGCGCCTCGTGCTCTACCGCCTGCCCCTCCTACTGGTGGAATGGCGACAAGTATCTCGGGCCGGCGGCCCTTCTGCACGCCTATCGCTGGATCATCGACTCGCGCGACGAGGCCACGGGCGAGCGGCTCGACGATCTGGAGGACCCGTTCAAGCTCTATCGTTGCCATACGATCATGAACTGCACCAAGACCTGCCCCAAGGGCCTCAACCCGGCCAGGGCCATCGCGGAAATCAAGAAGATGATGGTCGAACGGCACGTCTGATCTTGCGGGCGGGGCGCGCGCGTCGCCGCCGCTTGACGGGGGCCGCGAAAGCAAATAACACCGCCGCACCGCAGGGGTATAGCTCAGTTGGTAGAGCGACGGTCTCCAAAACCGTAGGTCGCGGGTTCGAGCCCTGCTGCCCCTGCCAGTTCAGCAGCCAGGATCGCTTCGGGCCTGTGCCCCCCACGGGTCGCAGCCCGCTTGGTCCTTGAATTCGTGGCCCGCGCCGCGTATGTCGCGGCAGGATGCATTCAGGAAAGATGGCACAGATGGCAGGCACGAACCCTCTCCAGTTCATTCAGCAGGTCCGCTCGGAGGTGGCCAAGGTCGTCTGGCCGACACGGCGCGAGGTGTTGTTGACGACGGTGATGGTGTTCATCCTCGCCACGCTGACGGCGATTTTCTTTGCGCTCGTCGATCTGGCGATCCGGGGCGGGCTTCAGGCGGTGCTCGGGATCTTTGGCTGAGCGGCGTCTGGCAGGGCGATCTGTCCAATGATGTCGCAGAAAGCCCTTGAATTCAGGACGAAACGGGGCTAGTTCGCCCCACAGTCCGGATGAAAGGCGCGTGGCGATTCGTGTTGCGCGCCGCTTTTCATTTCCGGGGACGCGGGAACAACCGCTTGAAAGCACACGGAAAACCGGCGCTTGCGCCGGGAAGCAAGGGCAAGGTCGGCAATGGCAAAGCGGTGGTACTCGGTCAGCGTTCTCTCGAATTTCGAGAAGAAGATCGCCGAGCAGATCAGGCAGTCGGTGATCGACAACGGCCTTGAGGACGAGATCGACGAGGTTCTCGTGCCAACCGAAGAGGTGATCGAGATCCGCCGCGGCAAGAAAGTGACCGCCGAACGCCGCTTCATGCCGGGCTATGTGCTCGTGCATATGGAAATGTCGGACAAGGGTTATCACCTGATCAACTCGATCAATCGCGTCACCGGTTTTCTCGGCCCGCAGGGCCGCCCGATGCCGATGCGCGACGCCGAGGTGGAGGCGATCATTGGCCGGGTGCAAGAGGGCGAGGAAACCCCGCGCACCCTCATTCATTTCGAGGTGGGCGAGCGGGTCAAGGTCAACGACGGCCCGTTCGAGGATTTCGATGGCATGGTCGAGTATGTGGACGAGGATCATCAGCGCCTGAAGGTTGCGGTGTCGATCTTCGGCCGGGAAACGCCGGTCGAACTGGAATTCACGCAGGTCACGAAACAGACCTGATCCCCGTGAGGCGTGGGAGGCGAGGCGACCGCGGTCGCCGGACCGGACCACACAACGAGAGAGCCGGAGGGGCGCGCCCCGACGGTGTTGAAAGCGAAGGAGAGGCCGCATGGCCAAGAAACTGATCGGGACGCTCAAGCTCCAGGTGAAAGCCGGGCAAGCCAATCCCAGCCCGCCCGTCGGCCCGGCCCTGGGCCAGCGCGGCATCAACATCATGGAATTCTGCAAGCAGTTCAATGCCAAGACCGCGGACATGGAGCCCGGCGCGCCCTGCCCGACGGTGATTTCCTACTATCAGGACAAGTCCTTTGTCATGGACATCAAGACGCCGCCCGCGTCGCATTACCTGAAAAAGGCCGCCAAGCTGCAAGGTGGCTCCAAGACGCCGGGCCGCGCCACGGCCGGCACCGTCACCATCGCGCAGGTGCGCGAGATTGCCGAAGCCAAGATGCCCGATCTCAATGCCAATTCCGTCGAGGCGGCGATGCAGATCATTCTCGGCTCCGCGCGCTCCATGGGCATCGAGGTGAAGTAAGATGGCAAAGCTTGGAAAACGGACCCGCGCCCTGCGCGAGGCTTTCGCCGGCAAGGAGAACGTGACCGTCGAGGAGGCCGTGGCGCTCGTCAAGGGCAACGCCAGCGCGAAGTTCGACGAGACCGTTGAAATCGCGATGAATCTCGGCGTCGATCCGCGCCATGCCGACCAGATGGTGCGCGGCGTCGTGGGCCTGCCCAACGGCACCGGCAAGACCGTGCGCGTCGCTGTCTTTGCCCGTGGCGCAAAGGCCGAGGAGGCACAGGCCGCAGGCGCCGATATCGTCGGCGCCGAGGATCTGATGGAAATCGTGCAGAGCGGCAAGATCGAGTTCGATCGCTGCATCGCCACGCCAGACATGATGCCCGTCGTGGGCCGTCTGGGCAAGGTGCTCGGTCCCCGCAATCTGATGCCCAACCCCAAGGTCGGCACCGTGACCATGGACGTGGCGCAGGCGGTCAGGGACGCCAAGGGCGGCCAGGTCCAGTTCAAGGCCGAGAAGGCCGGGGTCATCCATGCCGGGATCGGCAAGGCGTCGTTTGATGCCGAAAAGCTGGCCGAGAACGTGCGTGCCTTCGTCTCCGCCGTGCAAAAGGCACGGCCGGCGGGTGCCAAGGGCACCTATGTCAAGAAAATCTCGCTCTCGTCCACCATGGGCGCGGGTGTGTCGGTCGATGTCAACAGCGCCGTCACCGAATGAGATCTCGCCCCGGTCCGATAAGGGCCGGGGCGGATGGCGGGGCCCTCCGGCCCCGTCCTGTCCGAGACGGAGGGTTCGTCGCAATTGCGGTGAATAAATCCTTCCTGAGATGGGGAACGAGATGAGATTTCCAGCCGGGCGCTTTGGCTCTCGGGTGATCTTGGCCTCGGGACCCCTTGTTTTGGACCCGAACGCCGCCCCCTCGGGGGTGGCAAACCTGAGCCGGGGGGAAACCCCCAAATTTGGAGTGAAACTGTGGATAGAGCCCAGAAAGAGAAAGTGGTCGAGGAACTCGGCCAGATCTTCGAAAGCTCTGGCGTTGTGGTGGTTGCCCACTACACGGGTCTGACAGTTGTCGAAATGCAGGATCTTCGTGCCCGCGCCCGTGCGGCAGAGGCATCGGTCCGCGTTGCCAAGAACAGGCTCGCCAAGATCGCCCTTGAGGGCAAGCCCTGCGCAAGCATCGCTGATTACCTCTCGGGCATGACCGTGCTCACCTTCTCCGAAGACCCCGTGGCAGCAGCCAGGGTGGCCGAGGATTTCGCCAAGGACAACAAGAAGTTCGAGATCCTTGGCGGGGCAATGGGTGAGACGGCTCTGGACCGGGCCGGTGTCGAGGCCGTGTCGAAAATGCCGTCGCGCGAGGAGCTTATCGCCTCCATCGTCGGCTGCATCGGCGCGCCTGCTTCGAACATCGCCGGGGCCATTGGCGCACCTGCCTCGAATATCGCGAGCATCCTCTCGACGATCGAGGAAAAGGCCGAGGCTGCATGAGGCAAGACTGTCACATTCGCGTAGGGGTTCGTCCCGACGTTGGAACACATCTAGATGGAAAGAGCTGAACAATGGCTGATCTGAAAAAACTCGCGGAAGAGATTGTCAATCTGACGCTTCTCGAAGCACAGGAACTGAAAACCATCCTCAAGGACGAGTATGGCATCGAGCCCGCCGCCGGCGGTGCCGTCATGGTCGCCGGCCCCGCCGGTGACGCCGGTGGCGACGCCGCCGAGGAGCAGACCGAATTCGACGTGATCCTGAAATCGGCCGGTGCGTCGAAGATCAACGTCATCAAGGAAGTCCGCGCCCTCACGGGTCTTGGCCTCAAGGAAGCCAAGGACCTCGTCGAGGCCGGTGGCAAGGCTGTCAAGGAACAGGTTTCCAAGTCTGAGGCCGAAGAGGTCAAGGCCAAGCTGGAAGCCGCCGGCGCCGAGGTCGAACTCAAGTGATCCCGGCTGTGGCGGGATCATCCCGGGCCTGACCCGGGATCTCTCGCCGCACCGCACCGCGCGCCGGAGCCTGTCCGGCGCGCGGAAGGATTGCGCAACACAGGCTGGACCCGGACACATCCGGGCCCAGCCGAACCTGTCTCAGAGAGGTCCCGCCCGTGCCGGGGGTTCTTTCAGGCGAGGTTCACGCGATCGGGAGGCCGTCATTGGGACGATGGCCACGAATGGATCGCCCCGCCCTCTCTGAGGCCCTCGGCGCTGGTGCCCGACAGCGACCGCGGCCGGTGAGAAACGAAAGGTGAGATCTACCATGGCTCAAAGCTACCTTGGCCAGAAGCGGCTGCGCAGGTATTACGGCAAGATCCGCGAAGTGCTGGAGATGCCGAACCTCATCGAGGTGCAGAAATCCTCCTATGACCTGTTCCTGAACTCCGGCGACCAGCCCCGGCCACTCGATGGCGAGGGGATCCAGGGCGTATTCCAGTCGGTCTTTCCGATCAAGGATTTCAACGAGACCAGCGTGCTGGAATTCGTCAGCTACGAGCTGGACAAGCCCAAGTATGACGTCGAGGAATGCATGCAGCGCGACATGACCTATGCCGCGCCGCTCAAGGTCAAGCTGCGGTTGATCGTCTTTGACGTGGACGAGGATACCGGCGCGAAATCCGTGAAGGACATCAAGGAGCAGGACGTGTTCATGGGCGACATGCCGCTCATGACGCCCAACGGCACCTTCATCGTCAACGGCACCGAGCGCGTGGTCGTCAGCCAGATGCACCGCTCTCCCGGCGTGTTCTTCGATCACGACAAGGGCAAGACGCACAGCTCGGGCAAGCTGCTGTTCACCTGCCGGATCATTCCCTATCGCGGATCGTGGCTCGATTTCGAGTTTGACGCCAAGGATCTCGTGTTCGCCCGCATCGACCGCCGCCGCAAGCTGCCGGTGACGACGCTGCTCTATGCGGTCGGGCTCGATCAGGAAGGCATAATGAATGCCTATTACGATACCGTCAGCTACAAGCTGAAGAAAAAGCAGGGCTGGGTCACCAAATTCTTCCCCGACCGTATTCGCGGCACCCGCCCGACCTATGACATCGTTGACGCCAAGACCGCCGAGGTGCTCTTCGAGGCGGGCAAGAAGGTCACGCCGCGCGCGGTCAAGCAGCTCATCGACGAGGGTCGCGTCACCGATATTCTGGTGCCCTTCGATCAGATCGTCGGCAAATATGTGGCGCGCGATATCATCGACGAGGAAACCGGCGCGATCCATGTCGAGGCTGGCGACGAGCTGACGCTCGAATACGACAAGGACGGCACGATCACCGGCGGCACGCTTCAGGACCTGATCGATGCCGGGATCACCGAGATCCCCGTGCTCGATATCGACGGCGTGTCCGTCGGCCCCTATATCCGCAACACCATGGCGATGGACAAGAACATGAGCCGCGAATCCGCGCTCATGGACATCTACCGTGTCATGCGCCCCGGCGAGCCGCCCACCGAAGAGGCATCGGCGGCGCTGTTCGAGACGCTGTTCTTTGACTCGGAGCGCTATGATCTGAGCGCCGTGGGCCGGGTCAAGATGAACATGCGCCTCAACCTCGACAAGCCCGACACGCAGCGCACGCTCGACCGTGACGATATCGTTGCCTGCGTCAAGGCATTGGTCGAATTGCGTGACGGCAAGGGTGAGGTGGATGATATCGACCACCTCGGCAACCGCAGGGTGCGCTCGGTGGGCGAGTTGATGGAGAACCAGTATCGCGTCGGCCTTTTGCGGATGGAGCGCGCGATCAAGGAGCGCATGTCCTCTGTCGAGATCGACACGGTGATGCCGCAGGATCTCATCAACGCCAAGCCGGCGGCGGCGGCGGTGCGCGAATTCTTCGGCTCCTCGCAGTTGTCGCAGTTCATGGACCAGACCAACCCGCTCTCGGAAGTGACGCACAAGCGCCGCCTCTCGGCGCTCGGGCCGGGCGGTCTCACGCGGGAGCGTGCGGGCTTCGAGGTGCGCGACGTGCACCCCACCCATTACGGCCGGATGTGCCCCATCGAGACCCCGGAAGGGCCGAATATCGGCCTGATCAACTCGCTCGCCTCCTTCGCGCGCATCAACAAATACGGCTTCATCGAAACCCCCTATCGCAAGGTCAGGAACGGGCAGGTCACCGACGAGGTGATCTACCTGTCCGCCACCGAAGAGATGCGCCACACCATCGCGCAGGCCAATGCCGTGCTCGACGAGCAGGGACGTTTCGTCAACGAGATGGTCAACACCAGGCAATCGGGCGAATACATGCTTGCGCCCATCGAGAATGTGGACCTGATCGACGTGAGCCCAAAACAGCTCGTCTCGGTCGCGGCCTCGCTCATCCCGTTCCTTGAGAATGACGACGCCAACCGCGCGCTGATGGGCTCCAACATGCAGCGCCAGGCCGTGCCGACGCTGCGCTCGGAGGCGCCGCTTGTCGGCACCGGCATGGAAGGCAAGGTCGCCATCGACAGCGGTGCCGCGATCATGGCGCGCCGCGCCGGCGTGATCGACCAGGTTGACGCGCAGCGCATCGTCGTGCGCGCCACCGAGGACCTGGAGATCGGCGATCCGGGCGTGGACATCTACCGCCTGCGCAAGTTCCAGCGCTCGAACCAGAACAGCTGCATCAACCAGCGTCCGCTGGTCAATGTCGGCGACACGGTCGCCAAGGGCGAGGTCATCGCCGATGGTCCGTGCACCGACATGGGCGAACTGGCGCTCGGCAAGAACGTGATCGTCGCCTTCATGCCGTGGAACGGCTACAATTACGAAGACTCGATCCTGATCTCGGAGCGCATCGTGCGCGATGACGTGTTCACGAGCGTCCATATCGAGGAATTCGAGGTGGCCGCCCGCGACACCAAGCTCGGACCCGAGGAGATCACCCGCGACATCCCCAACGTGGGCGAGGAGGCGCTGCGCAATCTCGACGAGGCGGGGATCGTCTATATCGGCGCCGATGTGCAGCCGGGCGATATCCTCGTGGGCAAGATCACCCCCAAGGGCGAGAGCCCGATGACGCCGGAAGAAAAACTCCTCCGTGCGATCTTTGGCGAAAAGGCCAGCGACGTGCGCGACACGTCGCTTCGGGTCAAGCCGGGCGATTTCGGCACCGTGGTCGAGGTGCGCGTGTTCAACCGTCACGGGGTGGAAAAGGACGAGCGCGCGCTCCAGATCGAGCGTGACGAAGTCGAACGCCTTGCGCGTGACCGCGACGACGAGCTGGCGATCCTCGACCGCAACATCTATGCCCGGCTGAAATCGCTCATCCTCGGCAAGGTCGCGGTCAGGGGTCCAAAGGGCGTCAAGGCCAATTCCGAGATCACCGAGGAATTGCTCGGGACGCTCTCGCGCGGCCAGTGGTGGCAACTGGCGCTCAGGGACGAGCCCGATGCCAAGATCGTCGAGGCGCTCCATGACCAGTATGAGGCGCAGAAGCGCACGCTCGATGCGCGCTTCGAGGACAAGGTCGAGAAGGTGCGCCGGGGCGATGATCTGCCGCCGGGCGTGATGAAGATGGTCAAGGTCTTCATCGCCATCAAGCGCAAGCTGCAACCGGGCGACAAGATGGCCGGGCGGCATGGCAACAAGGGTGTGGTCTCCAAGGTCATTCCGATCGAGGACATGCCGTTCCTCGCCGACGGCACGCCGGTGGATATCTGCCTCAACCCGCTCGGCGTGCCCAGCCGGATGAACGTGGGCCAGATCCTCGAGACCCATATGGGCTGGGCCGCGCGCGGCCTTGGCGTGCGGATCGACGATGCGCTGAGCGGCTATCGCCGCACCGGCGATCTGACCCCGGTGCGCGAGGCGATGCGCCACGCCTATGGCGACGATGTCTATGAAGAGGGCATCGCCGGCATGGACGAGGCCAGGCTGGTTGCGGCGGCGGGCAGCGTCACCAATGGCGTGCCGATCGCCACCCCGGTCTTTGACGGGGCCAAGGAGGCGGACGTGAACGATTCGCTGCGGCGCGCGGGCTTTGATACCAGCGGGCAATCGGTGCTCTATGACGGGCGCACGGGCGAGCAGTTCGCGCGCCCCGTCACCGTGGGCATCAAGTATCTGCTCAAGCTGCATCATCTGGTGGACGACAAGATCCACGCGCGCTCGACCGGACCCTACAGCCTGGTGACGCAGCAGCCTCTGGGCGGCAAGGCGCAGTTCGGCGGCCAGCGTTTCGGCGAGATGGAAGTCTGGGCGCTGGAGGCTTACGGCGCCGCCTACACGCTTCAGGAAATGCTCACCGTCAAGTCCGATGACGTGGCGGGCCGCACCAAGGTCTATGAGAGCATCGTGAAAGGCGAGGACAATTTCGAGGCCGGCGTGCCGGAATCGTTCAACGTGCTCGTCAAGGAAGTGCGCGGCCTCGGCCTCAACATGGAACTCCTGGATGCGGAGGAGGATGAGTAAGCACGACACGCCGGACCCTGTCACGGGGTCCGGTCCGTTTCCCCGCCGGGAAAACGGCGCTTCACCGCCCTCGGCCGCCAGCCTCTAAGGATCATAAGATGAACCAGGAATTGACAAACAACCCGTTCAACCCCGTGGCCCCCGCCAAGGTCTTTGACGAGATCAGGATCAGCCTCGCCTCGCCCGAGCGCATTCTCTCGTGGTCCTACGGCGAGATCAAGAAGCCCGAGACGATCAACTACCGCACCTTCAAGCCCGAGCGTGACGGCCTGTTCTGCGCGCGTATCTTTGGCCCGATCAAGGATTACGAATGTCTCTGCGGCAAATACAAGCGGATGAAATATCGCGGTGTCGTTTGCGAGAAATGCGGCGTCGAGGTGACGCTGCAAAAGGTCCGGCGCGAGCGCATGGGCCATATCGAGCTGGCGGCGCCCTGCGCCCATATATGGTTCCTGAAATCGCTGCCGTCGCGCATCGGCCTCATGCTCGACATGACGCTGCGCGATCTGGAGCGGGTGCTCTATTTCGAGAATTATGTGGTGATCGAGCCGGGCCTGACGGACCTCACCTACGGCCAGATGCTCTCGGAAGAAGAGTTCATGGATGCCCAGGACGCCTATGGCATGGATGCGTTCACCGCCAATATCGGCGCCGAGGCGATCCGCGAGATGCTCGCCAATATCGACCTCGAGGCCGAGGCCGAGCGTCTGCGCGAGGAGCTGAAAGAGGCAACGGGCGAATTGAAGCCCAAGAAGATCATCAAGCGCCTCAAGGTGGTTGAATCGTTCCTCGAATCCGGCAACCGCCCGGAATGGATGGTGCTGACGGTGCTGCCGGTCATTCCGCCCGAATTGCGCCCGCTGGTGCCGCTCGATGGCGGCCGCTTTGCCACCTCGGACCTCAACGATCTCTATCGCCGGGTGATAAACCGCAACAACCGCCTCAAGCGGCTGATCGAGCTGCGCGCGCCCGACATCATCGTGCGCAACGAAAAGCGGATGCTGCAAGAGGCGGTCGATGCGCTGTTTGACAACGGCCGCCGCGGCCGCGTCATCACCGGCGCCAACAAGCGCCCGCTCAAGTCGCTTTCCGACATGCTCAAGGGCAAGCAGGGCCGTTTCCGCCAGAACCTTCTGGGCAAGCGGGTGGATTTCTCGGGCCGCTCGGTGATCGTGACCGGCCCCGAGTTGAAGCTGCACCAGTGCGGCCTGCCCAAGAAGATGGCGCTGGAACTGTTCAAGCCCTTCATCTACTCGCGGCTCGAGGCCAAGGGCCTCAGCTCGACCGTGAAGCAGGCCAAGAAGCTGGTCGAGAAGGAGCGCCCCGAGGTCTGGGACATCCTCGACGAGGTGATCCGTGAGCATCCCGTGATGCTCAACCGCGCGCCGACGCTGCACCGTCTGGGCATCCAGGCGTTCGAGCCGATCCTGATCGAGGGCAAGGCGATCCAGCTTCACCCGCTGGTCTGCGCCGCCTTCAACGCTGATTTCGACGGTGACCAGATGGCCGTGCATGTGCCGCTCTCGCTCGAGGCGCAGCTCGAGGCGCGGGTGCTGATGATGTCCACCAACAACGTGCTGTCGCCCGCCAACGGTGCGCCGATCATCGTGCCGTCGCAGGACATGATCCTCGGCCTTTATTATGTCACGCTGGAGCGCGAGGGCATGAAGGGCGAGGGTATGGTGTTCTCCTCGCTCGAAGAGGTGCAGCACGCGCTCGACGCGGGCGAGGTGCATCTGCACGCGCGTGTGACCGTGCGCGTGCCGCAGATCGACGACGAGGGCAACGAGGTCTTCTCGCGCGTCGAGACGACACCGGGCCGCGCCAAGCTCGGCGCGCTTTTGCCGCCCAATGCCAAGGCCCCGTTCAGCCTGGTGAACCGCCTGCTGCGCAAGAAGGAGGTGCAGCAGGTCATCGACACTGTCTATCGCTATTGCGGGCAGAAGGAATCGGTCATCTTCTGCGATCAGATCATGACCATGGGCTTCCGAGAGGCGTTCCGCGCAGGCATTTCCTTTGGCAAGGACGATATGGTCGTCCCCGAGACCAAATGGCCGATCGTCGAAGAGACGCGCGCCCTCGTCAAGGGTTTCGAGCAGCAATACATGGACGGCCTCATCACCCAGGGCGAGAAATACAACAAGGTCGTCGATGCCTGGTCCAAGTGCAACGACAAGGTGACCGAGGCGATGATGGCCGCGATCTCGGCCGAGAAGCGCGACGAGAACGGCGGCGTGATGGAGCCCAACAGCGTCTACATGATGGCGCATTCCGGCGCGCGCGGCTCGGTCACGCAGATGAAGCAGCTTGGCGGGATGCGCGGCCTGATGGCCAAACCCAACGGCGACATCATCGAGACGCCGATCATCTCGAACTTCAAGGAAGGTCTGACCGTTCTCGAATACTTCAACTCGACCCACGGCGCGCGCAAGGGCCTGTCGGACACCGCGCTCAAGACTGCGAATTCGGGTTACCTGACCCGGCGCCTGGTGGACGTGGCGCAGGACTGCATCGTGCGCGAGCATGATTGCGGCACCGAGCGCGGCGTGACCGTCGAGGCGGCGGTGAACGACGGTGAGATCGTGGCCTCGCTCGCCGAGCGCAGCCTCGGCCGGGTCGCGGCCGACGATATCGTCGATCCCGAAGCCGGCGAGGTTCTGGTGGCCAGGGGGCAACTCATCGACGAACGCATGGCCGATGCACTCGAGGAGTCCCCGGTGCTATCCATGCGCCTGCGCTCGCCGCTGACCTGCGAGGCCGAGGATGGCGTCTGCGCCACCTGCTACGGGCGCGATCTGGCGCGCGGCACGCTTGTGAATATCGGCGAGGCGGTGGGGATCATCGCCGCGCAGTCGATCGGCGAGCCGGGCACGCAGCTTACCATGCGGACCTTCCACATCGGCGGCGTCGCGCAGGGCGGGCAGCAATCCTTCCTCGAATCGAGCCAGGAAGGCATCATCTCCTTCGAGAACCCGCAGATCCTCGTGAACTCGCGCGGGGAAAGGCTGGTGATGGGCCGCAACATGAAGGTGTTGATCCGCTCCGATGCCGGGCTTGATCTTGCCAGCCACAAGGTCGGTTACGGCACCCGGCTCTTTGTCGCCGAGGGCGACAAGGTGGTGCGCGGCCAGAAGCTCTTTGAATGGGATCCCTACACCCTGCCGATCCTGGCCGAGAAATCGGGCACGGCCAAATTCGTCGATCTGATCACTGGCCTGTCGGTCCGCGACGTGACCGACGACGCCACCGGCATGACCCAGAAGATCGTGACCGACTGGCGCGCCGCGCCGCGTGGCAACGAGCTCAAGCCCGAGATTTTCGTCGTGGGCGAGGATGGCGAGCCGATGCGCAACGACGCGGGCAATCCGGTGACCTATCCGATGTCGGTGGATGCGATCCTGTCGATCGAGGAAGGCACGGAGGTCGAGGCCGGCGACGTGGTCGCGCGCATCCCGCGCGAGGGCGGCAAGACCAAGGACATCACCGGCGGCCTGCCGCGGGTGGCCGAACTGTTCGAGGCGCGCCGCCCCAAGGATCACGCGATCATCGCCGAGGTCGATGGCTATGTGCGCTTTGGCAAGGACTACAAGAACAAGCGCCGAATCACCATCGAGCCGGTGGACGAAAGCCGCGCTCCCGCCGAATACATGGTCCCCAAGGGCAAGCACATTCCGGTTCAGGAAGGCGACTATGTCCAGAAGGGCGATTACATCATGGACGGCAACCCCGCGCCGCATGACATCCTCGCCATCATGGGGGTCGAGGCGCTGGCCAACTACATGATCGACGAGGTGCAGGAGGTTTACCGCCTGCAAGGCGTGAAGATCAACGACAAGCATATCGAGGTGATCGTTCGCCAGATGCTCCAGAAATGGGAAATCGACGAATCGGGCGACACCACCCTGCTCAGGGGCGAGCATGTGGACAAGGCCGAGTTCGACGAGGCCAACGCCAAGGCCGAGGCCAAGGGCGGGCGTCCGGCAACGGGCGAGCCGATCCTTCTGGGCATCACCAAGGCGTCGCTGCAAACCCGGTCGTTCATCTCGGCGGCGTCGTTCCAGGAGACGACGCGCGTGCTCACCGAGGCATCCGTCCAAGGCAAGCGTGACAAGCTGGTGGGCCTCAAGGAGAACGTGATTGTCGGGCGTCTCATCCCGGCGGGCACGGGCCGCGCGACGCAGGAAATGCGCCGCATCGCAACGGCGCGCGACAGCATCGTGATCGAGGCCCGCCGCGAGGAGGCCGAAGCCGCCGCAGCTCTCGCCGCTCCGATAATCGAGGACGACACGGGCGACGCCGGTGTGTTCGACAACTTTGTCGAAACCCCCGAGAGCCGCGACGAGTGAGATCGCCGACATGAAGAGGAAATGCCCGGTCACGTGACCGGGCTTTTTCGTTTCCGGTCCGCGTTCAGTCTCAGCCCGCGCGCGCGCACAACTCTCCGAGCGGGATGTGACAGTGGATGATGTGGCCGTCGCCTGCATCCTGCGCGGGCGGCGTGTCGGTCTCGCACAGCGCGCCCAGCTTGACCGGACAGCGCCGCTGGAACGGACAGCCCCGCGCGGGCGGGGCCAGTTCCGTGGCATCCTCGGCCAGCAGGCGCGGCGCGTGATCGGGATCGGGTGCCAGCACCGCCCCCAACAGCACCTCGGTATAGGGGTGGTTGGGCGCGTTATAGACCGCCGCCGCCGGTCCCGTCTCGCAGATCCGCCCCTGATAGAGCACCGCCACCCGGTCTGACAGCGCGCGCACCACCGTGAGGTCATGGCTCACGAAGATGAAGGCCGTGCCGTGCCGCGCCTTGAGATCGTTGAGCAGGTCGAGAACGGCGGCCTGCACCGAGACATCGAGCGCCGAGGTGATCTCGTCGCAGAGCACCACCTCGGGCCCTGCGGCAAAGGCGCGCGCCACCGCCACGCGCTGTTTCTCGCCGCCAGAAAGCTGACCGGGGCGACGCTCCAGATAATGCGCGCCAAGCCGCACACTGTCGAGCAATTCGGTGGCGCGGTCGGCCAGCGCCTGTCCCTTGAGCCCGAAATAGAGCCGCAGCGGCTGCGCGAGGATCTCGCCGACCGATTGGCGCGGGTTGAGGCTCTCGTCGGGGTTCTGGAAAATCATCTGGATGCGGCGCAGGTCGGTCGGGCTTCGGCGCTCAACGGCGCCCGCCAGCCGTGTGCCGTCGCCAAGCGCGATCTCCCCGGAGACGGGCGCCAACAGCCCGGCGATGGCGCGCAGGATGGTGGATTTACCGCTGCCCGATTCACCGACAAGGCCAAGCGTCTCGCCGCGCCGGAGGGACAGCGTGATCCCCTCGACGGTGGCGGGTGGCGGCACAGCCCCGCGCAGCTGCGCCAGCCATCCGGGCCGGTCATAACGCACCGAGACCCCTTCGAGCGAGAGCGCGCAGGGGCTGTCCGCCGCGCAGGCGGGTGCTGCGCGCCCCGCACCGCGCGCGGCCACCTTGCCGGGATAAAGACAGCGCGCGGCCTGCCCGTCATCGGTCGTGGCCATGTCGGGCCGCTCGGCGCGGCACGCCTCCGTCGCCAGCCCGCAGCGCGGCGCAAAGGCGCAGCCGCTGCGCGCCATGTCGGGCGTCGGCGGGCGGCCGTCGAGCGCGCGCGGCAAGCCCGTCGCGCCCAGCCGCGGAATCGCCGCCAGCAGTGCGGCCGCATAGGGATGGGCGGGCGCGCGCAGCACCGCGCGCACGGGCCCCGTCAGCACCGTCTCGCCGGCATAGAGCACCTGCACCCGGTCGCAGACCCGCGCGATCACCCCCAGATCGTGACTGACATAGACCATCGCCATGTCACGCGCGCGCGCCAGGTCGCGCAGGAGGTCGAGGATATGCGCCTGCGTCGTCACATCGAGCCCCGTCGTCGGCTCGTCGAGCAGAAGGGCATCCGGCTCTCCCGCCAGCGCCATGGCGATTGCCACCCGCTGCTGCTGCCCGCCCGACAATTCATGCGGATAGCGCCGCAGGATCACCTCGGGATCGGGCAGGCGGACCTGCTCCAGCAGTGCGCAGGCGTGCGCGTGATGGGTGGCCGGGTCATGGTCGCAATGGAGTTGCAGCGCCTCCCTGATCTGCGCGCCGATCCGCTGCGTCGGCGTCAGCGCCTGTCCCGAGTTCTGCGGGATGAGACCCAGCTTGCCCCCCCGGACGCGCGCAAGTTCTGCAGGCAGCAGGCCGAACATGTCGCGCCCGTCATAGATCACCTCGCCCGATAGCCGTTGCAGCCCGTGCCGCAGATAGCCCATGGCAGCGAGCGCCAGCGTGCTCTTGCCCGATCCGCTCTCGCCGACGATGCCAAGGCTCTCGCCCCGGCACACGCCGAGGTCCACCTCGTGCAGCACCGGCAGGATCGTCCCCGCCCGGCTGCGGAACCCGACGCACAGCTTGCGGATATCGAGCAGCGGGGGCGCGGCCATGTCAGATCACCGCCGTGCGGCTGCGGTCGAGGCCAAGCGTCTTGGCCAGCGCGTCAGCGGTGAGGTTGATGCCGACGATGAGCGTCGAGAGCGCCAGAACCGGCGCGATCACCCCCCAGGGCGCCAGCGACATATAGACCCGCGCATCCGAGATCATCAGCCCCCAGTCCGGGCGCGGCGGCGCCACGCCAAAGCCCAGAAACGACAGCGCCGAAAACCCCAGAAGCATCCAGGACCAGCGCATCGCGCCCTCGACCAGCAGCGTGTCGGTCACGTTGGGCAGGATCTCGTGGCGCACGATGTCGAGCGGGCGATGCCCGCGTGCCCGCGCCGCCGAGACGAAATCGCGCGCCACCACCTCATGCGCCGCGGCGCGCGCGACCCGGATCACCGGGATGCCGAAGAAAAACGCCAGCGTCGGCAAGAGCACCTCGCCGCCGGTGCCGAAGACGGTTATCAGCACCAGCAGCGGCAGGATACCCGGCAGGGCAAGGAACGCATCCACCAGCCGCATCGCCACCTCGTCGACCCAGCCGCTGCGCAGGCCCAGCCAGACGCCCGTCAGCCCGCCCCAGAGCATCGCCACCGGTGTGGCGATGCCGGTGATCACCAGCGCCTCGCGCCCGCCCAGCATGACGCGTGTCAGCACGTCGCGCCCCAGATGATCGGTGCCCAGCCAATGCGCGGCCGACGGCTCGGCCAGCGTGAGCGTCGCCTCCATCGCCGTGTAGTCATAGGGCACGAGCCAGGGGCTGAGCAGCGCCATCAGCGCGTGAAATGTCACCAGCGTCACGCCGATCGCGCCCGAGGGCCGCGCCACGACCTCGCGCAACAGCGCGCCGGCGCGCATCCTGCGGGTGGCGGCCAGCGCGCTCATCGCCGCTGCGCCTGATGGCTGCGCAGACGCGGGTTGAGCATCAGGCTCAACAGGTCCGCCACGAGGTTCACCGCGACATAGGTCGCCGCCACGATCATCGTGATCGCCTGCACCACCCGCAGGTCGCGGCCCGAGATTGCGTCGATCAGCAACCGCCCGAGACCGGGATAGTTGAACACCACCTCCACCACCACCACCCCGCCCAGAAGCCACGCGACAGTCAGCGCGATCACGTTGATCGCGGGCAGAAGGGCATTGGGCAGCGCATGACGAAACACCACCCGCCAATAGGGCACGCCCTTGAGCGTGGCCATCTGCACATAGTCGCTCGCCATCGCCTCGATCACCGAGGCGCGGATCATCCGCATGACATGGGCGATCATCAGCATTGTCAGCACCGCCGAGGCGAGGATGAACTCGGGAAAGAAGTCCAGCGGCGGCGCATCGGCAGGGGTCAGCACGATGGCAGGCACCCAACCCAGCCAGATCGCAAAGATGAGGATCAGCACCGTGGCGGCGACGAATTCGGGGATGGTCATGGCCAGGATCGCGCCGGTCGAGAACAGAAGATCCGGCCAGCGGTCGCGCGTCAGCCCGGCGATGACGCCAAGCGTGATCGCCAGCGGGATGCCCACGGCCAGCGCCCCCGCTGCCAGCAGCAGCGAGTTGCGCACCCGGTAGCCCACCATCTGCGCGATGCTCTCGTGTCCGTTCGCGGACATGCCGAAATCGCCCTGCACGACGCCCGCCGCCCAGTTCAGGTAACGGTGAAGTGCGGGCGTCTCCAGCCCAAGCGCCTTGCGGCAGGCGTCGAGCGCCTCGCCATAAGCGTCGCGTTCGAGAATCGCGGTGCAGGCATCGCCGGGCAGGGCCTCGACGCCCAGAAAGATGATCACCGAGACAAGCCATACGGTCACCAGGCCGAGCGCCAGCCGCCTTGCGATCATCACGAACATCCTTTCCTCCCTGCCGCCCCTTCGGGGGCTTGTTTTGACACGAGCCTAGACCAGTCATGGCGCTTTCGTCGAGACCGCGTTTCATATCGGCCGCGACAAAGGTTCATTTCGACATGGCCGCGGCCGGGTGTGCGCTGATTTGCACATGCGACTAAGTCGCATTTTACTTGACGAAGTTGCGAGCGGCTCGCATATTCGTGTGATGGCGTGCAGCACCGACAGAATACCGGCACGATACCGGCGCGGAACGGGTGGCCCTTTCGCGGGCCTCAGCCGCCGCGACCTGCTCGGCCTTGCCACTGCCGCCGCCTTTGCCAGTGCCGGGCGCGCGGGCGCGGGCGCGATGCCGCTCCAGGTGGCGGCCACCACCGGCATGATCGCCGACACCGCCCGCGTGATCGGCGATGATTCGGTTTCGGTGCGCGCGCTGATGGGGCCGGGGATCGACCCGCATTCCTTTCGCCAGACCCGCAGCGATATCGCAGCCCTCACTCGCGCCGATCTGGTGCTCTGGCACGGCCTCTACCTTGAGGCGCAGATGGAGGATTTCCTTATCCGCCTCGGCGCGCGTCAGCCGGTTGTCGCCGTGGGCGAGGCCGTGCCCGAAAGCCTGCGCATCGCCCATCCCGATTACGCGGGGCGCTTTGATCCGCATGTCTGGATGGTGCCCGACCTGTGGCGCCATGTCGCCGACGCGATCGCCGGCACCCTGTCCGGGGCGCGGCCCGAGGCGGCGCGCGATGTCTCCAGAAATGCCCGCGCCTTTCGCGCCGATCTCGACCGTCTCGGAGGCTATGCTGCCGAGACCCTCGCCACCGTCCCGCCCGAGGCGCGCGTGCTGGTCACCGCCCATGACGCCTTTGGGTATTTCGGGCGCGCCTACGGGTTCGAGGTCGAGGGGATTCAGGGCATTTCCACCGAATCCGAGGCGGGGCTGGCGCGCATCGGCGAACTGGTCAACATGCTGGTCGCGCGCGGCATCCGCGCCGTCTTTGTCGAGAGCACCGTGTCCGACCGCAATATCCGCGCCCTGATCGAGGGCGCGGCGGCACACGGCCACGAGGTGCGCATCGGCGGCGAGCTCTTCTCCGACGCCATGGGCCAGCCGGGAACCTATGAGGGCACCTATATCGGCATGATCGACCATAACATGACCACCATTGCCCGCGCCCTTGGCGGGCAGGCGCCGGCGCGCGGCCTCAACGGCCTGCTGGCGGCGGGGGGATGACCATGGCGCTCGAACTGGTGCGCGAAAAACTGATTGACCAGAACCCTTTGGCCATTCGCGGCCTCACCGTTTCCTATGCCGAGAAACCGGCGGTGTTTTCCGTCGATGTGAGCTTTCGCGCGGGCCAGATGACCGCAATCGTCGGACCCAACGGCGCGGGGAAATCGACCCTTCTCAAGGCCGCGCTGGGCATCGTGCGCCCGATCTCCGGGCGCGTCACGGCCTTTGGCGCACCGCTTGACCGGGCGCGCGCGCGCATCGCCTATGTGCCGCAACGCGCGAGCGTGGACTGGGAATTCCCGGCCCGCGTGATCGACGTGGTGATGATGGGGCTTTACCGCGATCTCGGCCTTCTGGGCCGCGTCCGACCCCATCACCGCGCCCGCGCGATGCAAAGCCTCGCCCGCGTCGGGATGGAGAGCTTTGCCAGCCGCCAGATCGGGCAGCTTTCGGGCGGGCAGCAACAGCGCGTCTTTCTTGCCCGCGCGCTGGCGCAAGGCGCCGATCTCTACCTGCTGGACGAACCCTTTGCCGGCGTCGATGCCGCCACCGAGCGCGCCATCATCGGCGTGCTCAAGGGCTTGCGCGACCAGGGCAAAACCGTCGTCGCCGTCCATCACGACCTGGCCACCGTGCCCGCCTATTTCGACCGCGCCTTTCTCCTCAACATCACCGCCATCGCCGAGGGGCCGGTGGCCGAGGTGATGACCGAGGCCAACCTGCGCGCGGCCTATGGCGGGCGGCTCGGGCCGGCCCGGCAGGCGGTCTAGGCGATGCTCTGGCAGGCGCTGGGCCTCGGGCTGGGCTATAACGCGACGCTGGTGACATTGGGCGCGGCGATGCTCGGGATCGCGGCGGGGGCGACGGGGGTGTTTCTCTACCTCGCGCGGCGCGCGCTGGTCAGCGACGCCATCGGCCACGCCACCCTGCCGGGCGTTGTGGCGGGGTATCTGGTGATGGTGGCGCTGGGCGGCGAGGGGCGCTTTCTGCCGGGGCTGATGCTGGGCGCGGCGGTCTCGGCGGGGCTGGGGCTGGCTTGCGTGTCCTGGCTTGCGGCGCGCACGCGGCTGCATGAGGATGCGGCCATCGGCGCGGTGCTCTCGGTCTTCTTCGGCGCGGGCGTGGTGCTCCTGACCGTGGTGCAGGTGCTCGAGACCGGGCGGCAGGCCGGGCTGGAGACCTTTCTTCTCGGCGCCACCGCGGGAATGTTGCGCGCCGAGGCGCTGGGCATCGCGGCCGGCGGCGCGGCGGTTCTGGCGCTGGTGGTGCTTTTGCGCCGCCCGATGGTGGCCGTGGCGTTCGATTCCGAATTTGCGGCCGGGCAGGGGGTCAACCTGCGCGCGGTCGATCTGGCGATGATGGGGCTGGCGCTGGCGATCACCGTGGTCGGGCTCAAGGTGGTGGGCGTGGTGCTGATCGTGGCGCTGCTGATCATCCCGCCGGTCGCGGCGCGGCTCTGGTCCGAGAGGGTCAGCGTGATCGTGGCGCTGGCGGGCGCGATCGGCGGGCTTTCGGGCTATCTCGGGGCGGCCATATCCGCCACCGCGCCGGGCCTGCCTACGGGGCCGCTGATCGTGCTGGCAAGTTTTGCGCTTTTCACCTTGTCGCTGCTCTTCGCGCCGGCGCGCGGCGTGCTGGCGGCGGGGCTGCGGTATTGGCGGTTTCAGCGCCGGGTGCATCTGCGCCAGGGGTTGCTGGCACTGGCAAGCGGCTACCCGGTCCATGATCCGCTGACGCTGCGCCTGATGCGGCGCCAGGGCCTTGTGCGCGCCGACGGGGTGGTGACGCCGGCAGGCCGCGCCATGGCCGCGCGCGCGCGCCTCGACGAGCGGCGCTGGCACATGCTGCGCAGCCTGCCCGAATTCGAGGCCGCCGCCGCGCGCCATGACGGGCTGAGCCCATTGTCCGAGGTGCTGACCCCCGATCAGCTTGCCGCGCTCGACCGTCGCCTCGGGCCGGAGGGCGCGCTGTGACGGGGGCCGAGTTCGTCATCCTCTCGCTCGTGCCGCTGGTGATCGGCGTGCTCGCGGCCATCGCCTGCGCGCTGCCCGGCAATTTCCTGCTGCTTCGCCGCCAGGCGCTCATCGGCGACGCGATCAGCCATGTGGTGCTTCCGGGCATCGTGGTGGCCTTCCTTTTGTCGGGGCGGGTGGCGGCGGTGCCGATGATGCTGGGCGCGGGCGGCGCGGCGCTCGTCTCGGTGGCGCTGATCGAGGCGATCCGGCGGCTGGGGCGGATCGAGCCGGGCGCCGCCATGGGCGTGGTCTTTACCGCGATGTTCGCAGGCGGCGTGCTGCTTCTGGAACAAAGCGCGGCCTCGGGCGTGCATCTCGACGTGCAGCACGCGCTTTACGGCAATCTCGAAAGCCTGGTCTGGCTTGACGGCCATGGCTGGGGCGCGCTCGTGGACCGCGAGGCGCTGCGCGGGTTGCCGCCGGAACTGGCGCGCATGGCCGTGGTCACGCTCGCCGTGGCGCTCTTTACCGGCCTGCTCTGGCGGGCGCTGGTGATTTCGACCTTCGACGAGGGGTTCGCCCGCACGCTCGGCCTGCCGGTGCGCGCGCTCTCGCTCGCGCTTGTCGCCGTGGCGGCGATGGCGGCGGTGGCCGCGTTCGACGCGGTCGGCTCGATCATCGTCATCGCCATGTTCATCTGTCCCCCCGCCGCCGCGCGGCTGATGACCGACCGGATGAGCGGGCAGGTGGCGTGGAGCCTCGGATTTGCCACGCTCTCGGCGGTGCTGGGCTATGTGCTGGCAGGCTACGGGCCGCTCTGGCTGGGATATCAAAGCGCGGTCAGCGCGGCGGGGATGATCGCCACCGTCGCGGGCCTGATCCTCGCGCTTGCGGCGCTCTTCGGGCCGCGGCGGCGGGGCGTGGCGGCGGTCTGAGCGGGCACCGTCTTTTCAGGGACAGAGGTTCACAACCGCCGCGCGCCAGCCCCCATCCCGCCAGTGCAATTCCGTCACCGACAGGTTGTCGATGACCTGTCCGAGCGTCGCATGGGCGCTTGCGCCACGCGCCGCCTGCACCTGCGTGAGGATCGGGCCCATATGCGCCACCGCCACGATATCGCGCCCCGGATGCGTGTTCCGGATCCGCACCACCGCGCGCCCCACGCGCGCCGCCAGATCGTCCCAGCTCTCGCCCCCCGGCGCGCGCAACGCACCCGGCCGCTCCCAGAAGGCGCGAAGCTGCGCGGGGTCGGCCACGCTGTCAAAGCCCTGCATCTCCCACGCGCCGAAATGGATTTCGCGCAGGTCGGGATCATCGGGCAGGCGCGCGCGCGTGCCCGCGATGGCCTCGGCGGTGGCGCGCGCGCGGATCAGGTCGGACGAGACCACAAGCGCCCCCTCGGGCAGATGCGCCGAGAGCCGCGCCAACCGCGCGGCGTCGTTCAGATCGGCGGGAATGTCGCTCCAGCCGACCATGGCGCGGGCATGGGTCGGGCCGTGACGCACCCAGAAGATACGGCTCATGGCAGCGCCCCCTTGAGCACCATGGGCAGCCCGGCGATGACCATCACCACCAGCCCCGCCCTGGCCGCCAGCCGCTGATTGAGCCCGCCTTGCGCGTCGCGGAACTGCCGCGCCAGCGCGTTTTCCGGCACAACCGACTGGCCCAGCTCGTTCGAGACCACCACCACCGGCGCGGCGCAGGCATCGAGCGCGGCAAGGAGCGCCGCCTCGGCCTGTGCCAGATCGCGTCCCGCCAGCAGGTGATTGGACAGCCACATGGTCGCGCAATCCACCAGCACCGCCTCTCGCGCCGTCACCCCTGCCAGCGCCGGCGCCAGATCGCGCGGGGCCTCGATGGTGCGCCACACGGCCCCGCGCCGCGCGCGGTGACGCTGCAATTTCTCGTGCATCTCGTCGTCATGGGCCTCGGCCGTGGCCAGATAGACCGGCGCGCCCCCGCAGCATAGCACAAGCCCTTCGGCGAACACCGATTTCCCCGAGGCGGCCCCGCCGAGGACCAGCGTGAGGTGCGGTAACATGAGCCGGAGATTCCTCAATTGTGATCCGGTATGATTTCCCCTGCGTAGCACTCTGTGACAAGGTCAGAAAGGGCACTTCCGCAGACAGGGGGAAACCATGCCGCTCGATGCACCGCAGACAAGCTCCATGTCCCGCACCGCGATGAAGGCGGAAATGCTGGACGCGGAAACCGAACTGACGCTGGCCTATGCCTGGCGCGACCACCGCGACGAGGCGGCGCTGCACCGGCTTATCACCGCCTACATGCGGCTTGCCATTTCGATGGCGTCGAAATTCCGCCGCTACGGCGCGCCGATGAACGACCTCATCCAGGAGGCGGGTCTTGGCCTGATGAAGGCCGCCGACAAGTTCGACCCCGATCGGGGTGTGCGGTTTTCCACCTATGCGGTGTGGTGGATCAAGGCGTCCATCCAGGATTACGTCATGCGCAACTGGTCGATGGTGCGCACCGGCTCGACCTCGTCGCAGAAATCGCTGTTTTTCAACATGCGCCGCGTTCAGGCGCGGATCGAGCGCGAGGCGATAGCCAATGGCGCGACGCTCGACGGCTATCAGCTGCGCGAGATGATCGCGCATGAGGTGGGTGTGCCGCTGCGCGATGTGGAGATGATGGAGGGGCGGCTCTCGGGCGGGGATTTCTCGCTCAACGCCACGCAATCGACCGACGAGGACGGGCGCGAGTGGATCGACACGATCGAGGACGAGGGCGCGCGCGCCGACGAGATCGTGGAGCGCGACCACGACCGCCGCGCCTTGCGCGACTGGCTCGGCGCGGCGCTGGCGCAGCTGACCGAGCGCGAACGATTCATCGTGCGCGAGCGCAAGCTGGTCGAGACCCCGCGCACGCTCGAAAGCCTCGGCGAGGAATTGAACCTTTCCAAGGAGCGTGTCCGCCAGATCGAGGCGGCGGCCTTTGGCAAGATGCGCCACTATCTTGAAAAACACGCGGGCGAGGTGCACAACCTGCTGGCATGAGCCTGCGCCTCGCCCTTGTCCTCGCCCTTTGGCTGCGTGCCGTCCCGGCGCTGGCGCAGGATGTCTGGATTCTGGGCGAGGTGCATGACAATCCGGCCCATCACGCCGAACAGGCGGCGCGGGTCGCCGCGATCCAGCCCCGTGCGCTGGTCTTCGAGATGCTGACGCCGGAACAGGCGGCGCGAGTCACGCCCGAGCTGATCGCCGATCCCGATGCCATGGCCGGGGCGCTTGGCTGGGCTGCTGCCGGCTGGCCGGATTTTTCGATGTATCACCCGATCTTTGCCGCCGCGCCGGGGGCCGCGATCTACGGCGCGCATGTCCCGCGAGAGGCGGCGCGGGCGGTGCTCGAGCATGGCCCCGCCGCCTATTTCGGCGAAGGCGCCGCCGCCTACGGCCTGACCGAGCCGCTGCCCCCCGAGGAGCAGGCGGCGCGCGAGGAGCTGCAACTCGCCGCGCATTGCGACGCGCTGCCAAAGGACGTGCTGCCCGCCATGGTGGCGGTGCAGCGGTTGCGCGATGCGGTGCTGGCGCGCGCGACGATCACGGCTTGGGCCGAGACCGGCGGCCCGGTCGTCGTCATCACCGGCAACGGCCATGCACGCCGCGACCGGGGCGTGCCCGCCTATCTCGCCCGCGCAGCCCCCGGCCTGGAGGTGTTCGTTCTGGGCCAGACCGAGGACGGCGCGCCGCTTCCGGGCGGCTTCGACGAGGTGCTCTCGGCCCCGGCGGTGGCGCGCCCCGATCCCTGCGCCGCCCTTCGTCAGGCAGGGCGCGCTCGCGCGGTGCGTCCGCTTGCCTCTGTCGGCCCGCGCGGGTAAACGCAACCAGATCGTTCATGGAGGGCTGCATGTCCATCGACCTCGAGACCGCCGCTAGGGTGGCAAGCCTCGCGCGCATCCGCGTGGACAAGGACGCGCTGCCTGCGCTTGCGCAGGAATTCAACACGATTCTCGGTTTCATCGAGCAGTTGAACGAGGTCGATGTGGAGGGTGTCGCGCCGATGACGAGCGTCACGCCGATGCGCCTCAGGCGGCGCCCCGACGTGGTGACCGACGGCAACCGGCAGGCCGAAATCCTGTCGAACGCGCCCGACGCGCGCGAGGGCTTCTTTGTCGTGCCGAAAGTGGTGGAGTGAGCATGACCGACCTGAACACGCTGACCATCGCCGGGGCCCGCGACGCGCTGCGCAAGGGCGAGGTGACAAGCCGCGATCTGACCGAGGCCTGCCTTGCCGCCATCGAAGGCGCGGGCGCGCTCAATGCCTTCGTTCATCACACGCCCGACCTGGCGCGCGCGCAGGCGCGCGCGGCGGATGCGCGGCTCAGGGCGGGCGATGCGCCCGCGATGTGCGGCATCCCGCTGGGGATCAAGGATCTGTTCTGCACCAAGGGCGTGCCGAGCCAGGCCGCGAGCCGTATCCTGCAAGGGTTCAAGCCCGAATACGAATCGACCGTGACGCAGAACCTGTTTGATGCCGGCGCGGTCATGCTGGGCAAGCTCAACATGGATGAGTTCGCCATGGGATCGAGCAACGAGACCTCCTGCTACGGCAATGCGGTGAACCCGTGGCGGCGCGGCAATGACGCGGCACCGCTCACGCCGGGCGGTTCTTCGGGGGGCTCGGCGGCGGCGGTGGCGGCGGATCTTTGCCTTGCCGCGACCGGCACCGATACCGGCGGCTCGATCCGCCAGCCGGCGGCCTTCGCGGGCATCACCGGCATCAAGCCGACCTACGGGCGCTGTTCGCGCTGGGGGATCGTCGCCTTTGCCTCGTCGCTCGATCAGGCGGGGCCGATGACCAGGACGGTGCGCGATGCGGCGATCATGCTGGGCGCGATGAGCGGCCATGACCCAAGGGACAGCACCTCGGCCGATCTGCCCGTGCCGGATTTCGAGGCGATGTTGTCAGGCGATATTCGCGGCAAGGTGATCGGGATTCCACGCGAATACCGAATGGACGGGATGCCCGCCGAAATCGAGACACTATGGGCAGACGGCGCGCAGATGCTGCGCGACGCGGGAGCCGAGATCCGCGACATCAGCCTGCCGCACACCAAATACGCGCTGCCCGCCTATTACGTCATCGCCCCGGCAGAGGCATCGTCCAATCTCGCGCGCTATGACGGGGTGCGCTATGGCCACCGGGCGAAACTGGCGCAGGGCGACGGCATCACCGAAGTGTATGAAAAGACCCGCGCCGAGGGTTTTGGCCACGAGGTGCAGCGCCGGGTGATGGTGGGCACCTATGTGCTCTCGGCGGGGTTCTACGACGCCTATTACAACCGCGCGCGCAAGGTCCGCACCCTCATCAAGCGTGACTTCGAGGAGGTCTTCGCCGCCGGTGTCGATGCGATCCTGACGCCTGCCACGCCCTCGGCGGCCTTTGGTCTTGGCGAGATGACGGATGCCGACCCGGTGCAGATGTATCTCAACGACGTGTTCACCGTGACGGTGAACCTCGCCGGGCTGCCGGGTATCGCGCTGCCTGCGGGGCTTGACCGGCAGGGGCTGCCGCTGGGGTTGCAACTGATCGGGCGGCCGTGGGAAGAGGGCGATCTGCTGAACACCGCCTATGCGCTCGAAGGCGCGGCGGGGTTTGTGGCCAAGCCCGCGAAATGGTGGTAAACCTCGTCCCGAACGGGTCGATTTTCAGGAAGTAACCAATGCGCGTGACCCTTGCAGTTGTTGTTCTTGCGGCGCTTTCGGCCTGTGCACCCGCAATCCCCGATAGCCGGGCGGGCGTCGATCCTGGCACCGGCGTCGGTTTTGGCAATTCCCAGGACTACTTGCGCCAGAAGGCCGAGCGTGAGGCGGCGCTTGCCGGCGCGGTCCTGCCGCCAGCCAACTCGGTTTCCGCAATGCCGCCGGGCGTCGGCACCCCCCCCGACACCGAGGCCGAGCGCCTTGCCGCCGATATCCGCGCCGCCCTCGCGGTCGATCCCGTCACCGGCCGCGAGATGGTGCCGGCCAGTCCCTCGAACCCGCCGCCGGCGGTCCTCAACTCGGCGGGCATATCGCAGGAAAACAGTTTCGACGCGGTGGGCGCGGAACGCTCCATCGAACAGGACGCCGCCAGAATCGCCCAAAATCGCGCGCAATATCAAATGTTTCAGCCAGAGGCGATCGGCCCGCGCCCCGGCGATGTCGGCCCCAATATCGTGGCCTATGCGCTGGCAACGAAACACCCGCGCGGTACGCAGATCTATCGCCGCGTCGGCGTGAACCTGCAATCCAAGGCTGAGCGCGCCTGCCGCAACTACCCCTCGCCCGACCAGGCGCAGCTCGATTTCCTGCGCCGGGGCGGGCCCGAGCGCGACCGTCTCGGGCTTGACCCCGATGGCGACGGCTATGCCTGCGACTGGGATCCAGCGCCCTTCCGCCGCGCGGTGCAGAACTGAGCGTGACAGGGGGCGTGACGGGGGCGGTCCTGTCCTGCCCCTCGCCCAACCACGGCCCGCGCCGTGACGGCGCGCGCCCCGATCTCGTTGTCCTGCATTACACTGGAATGACCACCGCAGAGGCCGCGCTGGCGCGGCTTTGTGACCCGGCGGCGGAGGTGTCGGCGCATTACCTGATCTGCGAGCGCGGCCGCGTCTGGCGACTGGTGCCCGAGGCGTTGCGCGCCTGGCACGGCGGGACCGGGCGGTGGGGCGGGGTGCGCGATGTCAATTCGCGCTCCATCGGGATCGAGCTGGCCAATACCGGCGCGCATCCCTTTTCCGCGCCGCAGATGGCGGCGCTGCGCGCGCTGATGCGCGGCATTATGGCGCGCTGGTCGATCCCGCCCGCCCGCGTCATCGCCCATTCCGACATGGCGCCCGCGCGCAAGTCCGATCCGGGGCCGCGTTTCGACTGGCGGGGGCTGGCGTGCGAGGGGCTGTCGGTCTGGTCCGACGCGACGGGGCAGGGGGCCCTTTGGGGCGCGTTCCTGCGCGATGCCGGGCGGTTCGGCTATGCCGTTGGCGACAATGCGCCCGAGACCGTGCTCAATGCCTTTCGCCTGCGCTTTCGTCCCTATGCGCGGGGGCCTCTCGACGGCACCGATTGCGCGCGTATCGCCGATCTGGCCGAGCGCTTTCCCGTTGACCGGGACGGACCGAGCGCCTAAGTCGGATATCGCGCGGAGGGCCGGATGGCCGCGACACTACCCGCGAGGGTGTGGCGAGGAAAGTCCGGACTCCACAAGACAACGGTGCCGGGTAACGCCCGGCCGGGGAAACCCGAGGGAAAGCGCCACAGAGAACAGACCGCCCAGCCGGCTCGGCCCTGCCGACGCGGCTGGGCAAGGGTGAAACGGTGGGGTAAGAGCCCACCGCGGGACGGGCAACCGGACCGGCACGGCAAGCCCCACCGGGAGCAATGCCGAATAGGGATCGCGCGCGGGGCATTGGTCGGGAAACCGAAACCGCCCGCAGGTCATGTCTTGGCCCGGCGATCCGGGTAGGCAGCTTCAGGCGCGCGGGCAACCGCGCGTCGAGACGAATGGCCATCCCAGGGGGCCTGCCCCCTGGACAGAATCCGGCTTACAGGCCCTCCGCGCGTTCTTTTCGTTTTGGCCCCGGAGGGTGGAATCGACCTCATGCCGTATCGCTGGAGCGCCCCGCCGCAAGGGGCAGAAAACGAGATCACGCTGACACTCTGGCCGCACCGCTCGCTGCCGCGGCGGGGCTTTGCCGCCTTTGTCCTGGCGACCTTCGCGCTGATCTGCATCCCGCTTCTGGCGCTTCTGGGCACGGTGCTGCTCTGGGGGATGCTGCCGTTTCTGCTTCTGGCCGTGGGGGGCATCTGGTGGGCGCTCGAGTCTACCTATCGCAGCGCACAACTGAGCGAGGTGCTGACGCTTGGCCCCGACGAGGTGCGCCTGCGGCGCGTCGAGGCCACAGGCGCCACGCGCGAGTGGCAGTGCAACCGTTACTGGGCGCGGGTGGCGATGCACGCCACCGGCGGGCCGGTGGCGCATTACGTGACGCTTGCGGGCAACGGCCGCGAGGTCGAGATCGGCGCGTTTCTGTCGGAGGACGAGCGCAAGGCGCTCTATGGCGACCTGTGTCGCGCCCTGCCGGCGGCGCAAGCGGGCTGACGCACGGGCCCGCGCCCGTTACCCGAGCCGCGCCTTGACCCGCCCGCCGACCGCGCCGAAATCCATCTGCCCGGCGTGGCGTTCCTTGAGCTTGCCCATGATCTTGCCCATGTCGCGGATCGAGCTTGCGCCGGTATCGGCGATGGCGCGGTCGATGGCGGTGGCGATTTCGGCTTCGTCCAGCTGACGCGGCAGGAATTCCTCGATCACGCCGATCTCGGCGCGCTCGCGCTCGGCAAGATCGAGCCGCCCGCCCTCTTCATAGGCGCGCACGCTTTCGTTGCGCTGCTTGGTCATCCTGGCGAGAATCGCCATGATCTCGGCATCGCTCAGGGGGGCGGTGTCCTCGGTGCCCCGGCGGGCGATTTCCTGATCCTTGATCGCGGCGTTGATCAGCCTGAGCGTGGCGAGGCGGCGTTGATCCTTGTCCTTCATGGCCTGTTTGAGGGCGGTGTTGATCCTGTCGCGCAAATCCATCTCTTCATCCCCGTGGCGGCTTGCAAGTCCCGGAGCCTAGCCAAAGCGAAGGGCCAAGGCAACCTGTCCGCAAGCGGCGTGTATCGCCGCTTGACCCTCACCGGGGCTGGCCCTAGTTATGCGACGATTTGCCCAAGCCCGGAGACCCGCCCGATGGCCCATGCCGCCAAGCCCCGCCCGACCGCCTGCCTTGCGCTTGCCGATGGCTCGATCTTCTACGGGCAGGGGTTCGGCGCGATCGGCGAGACGGTGGCGGAGCTGTGCTTCAACACCGCGATGACCGGCTATCAGGAGATCATGACCGACCCCTCCTATGCCGGGCAGATCGTGACCTTTACCTTTCCGCATGTGGGCAATGTCGGCGTGAACGACGACGATGACGAGACCGCCGAGCCGGTGGCCGAGGGAATGGTGGTCAAGTGGGATCCGACCGAGCCGTCGAACTGGCGTGCCGAGGAGCATCTGGCGCAGTGGCTGGCGCGGCGCGGACGTATCGCCATCGGCGGGGTGGATACGCGGCGGCTGACGCGGGCAATCCGTCAGCAGGGCGCGCCGCATGTGGCGCTGGCGCATGATCCGTCGGGTGATTTCGACGTGGCCCGGCTGGTGGCGAAGGCGCGCGGCTTTGCCGGGCTGGAGGGGATGGATCTTGCCCGGCATGTGACCTGCGCGCAATCCTATCGCTGGGACGAGATGCGCTGGGCCTGGCCCGAGGGCTATGCGCGGCAGACCCAGGCGCGCCACAAGGTCGTGGCGCTCGATTACGGCGCCAAGCGCAACATCCTGCGGTGCCTGGCGAGCGCGGGTTGCGAGGTCACGGTGCTGCCTGCCACCGCCACCGCCGAGGAGGTGCTGGCGCACCGGCCCGACGGCGTGTTCCTGTCCAACGGTCCCGGCGATCCGGCGGCGACGGGCGCATATGCCGTGCCGATGATCCGCGCCGTGCTCGACCGTGGCCTGCCGCTGTTCGGGATCTGTCTTGGCCATCAGATGCTGGCGCTGGCGCTGGGGGGCCGCACGGTCAAGATGAACCACGGCCATCACGGCGCGAACCACCCGGTGAAGGATCTCGAGACCGGCAAGGTCGAGATCACCTCGATGAACCACGGCTTTGCCGTCGATGCCCAGAGCCTGCCCGCGGGGGTGATCGAGACGCATGTCTCGCTTTTTGACGGCTCCAACTGCGGTATCCGGCAGAAGGACCGGCCGGTGTTCTCGGTGCAGCACCACCCCGAGGCCAGCCCCGGTCCGCAGGACAGCTTTTACCTTTTCGAGCGGTTCGCGGCGGCGATGGACGGATAAACCCTGGGTTTATCTGGCATTGTTAACCACTCGTTAAGCGTTTGTTAACCATCCGCTCGCAAGCCTCAATCCCGCGGAACACACGGGAGAGGCACGATGGGCATTTCCGAATTGCGTCAGGTCGGCCATGTCGATGGCGGCAGGGTGACGGACCCGCTCGGGCGCGATCTGGTCCGCCGGGGCCTGCTCGGTCGCGCCGATGCCGCGCGCGCGGGATTGGTGCGGCGGCAATGCGACACCTCGCTCGACCGCATCCTTCTGGCCGAGGGGCTGGCGCGCGAAGAGGACCTGCTTGCCGCCCATGCCCGCCTTGGCAACACCCGGTGCCTCGATGCCGGGGCGCTGGCGCGGGCCAGGGTGGTCGAAACCGGACTCGATCCGCGGATCCTGCTCAAACATGGTGCGCTGCTCATGCGCGACGAAAACGGTGCGCCGTGCCTTGCCCATGACGGGGCCGGGAGCCTGCGCGCGCTGCGCCGGCTGTTGCCCGACGACCTGACCCGCGCACGGCCCATCATCGCCCCGCGCATGGCGGTTCAGGACCGGGTGGCCGAGGCGTATCGCGACACCTTGCGCGACATGGCCGCCGCGCGCACCCCCGAATCCGAAAGCTGCCGCACCTGGGAGGGGCAAAGGGGCATCCGGCTGCGCCTTACCTGTGCCACGCTTCTGGTTATCGGGGCGCTTTGCCTGGCCTTTCCGCTCGCGGTGCTCGGCCTGGTGGCGGGCTGGGCGATCCTTACGCTGATCGTCGCGGCAGGGCTGAAGGTCGCGGCCTTCGCGGCGGCCATGGCCGCGCGCGATGAAAAGCCGCCCGTGCCCGTCGCTGGCCCCTTGCCGCGCGTCTCGATCCTCGTGCCGCTTTTCCGCGAGACGGAAATCGCCCATGCCCTTGTCGCGCGGCTGTCGCGGCTGACCTATCCGAAATGCCTGCTCGACGTGATCCTCGTGCTGGAGGAGGAGGATCACCTGACCCGCGAGACGCTGGCCAGCATCGACCTGCCGCCCTGGGTGCGCCCCGTGGTGGTGCCCGACGGTCAGCCCCGCACCAAGCCGCGCGCGATGAACTACGCGCTAGATTTCTGTCAGGGCGAGATCATCGGCATCTTTGACGCCGAGGACGCGCCCGACCCCGACCAGATCACCCGTGTTGCCCGCCGCTTTCAGGGCGCGCCGCGCGATCTGGCCTGCCTTCAGGGGGTGCTCGATTACTACAATCCGCGCCAGAACTGGCTGGCGCGGTGTTTCACCATCGAATATGCCACCTGGTTCCGCACGCTCATGCCCGGCATGGCGCGGCTGGGCCTAGCGCTGCCGCTTGGCGGCACGACGCTCTATATCCGCCGCGACGTGCTCGAGGACCTGGGCGGCTGGGACGCGCATAACGTGACCGAGGACGCCGATCTGGGGTTCCGGCTCGCGCGGCATGGCTATCGCACCGGGATGATCGACACCGTGACCGAGGAAGAGGCCAATTGCCGTCCCTGGGCCTGGGTCAGGCAACGCTCGCGCTGGCTCAAGGGCTACATGACCACCTGGCTGGTGCATATGCGCGCGCCCCGCAGGCTCCATGCGCAGCTGGGGCCGCGAAAATTCTGGGGGTTCCAGGCGCATTTCGTCGCCGCCGTCTCTCAGGTGGTGCTCGCGCCGGTGCTGTGGTCGTTCTGGCTGGTGCTTCTGGGGCTGCCGCATCCGCTTGAGCCGGTGATCCCGCGCGCGGTGCTGACGTCGATATGCGCGATGTTCCTGACGGCCGAGGTGCTCACCTTGTGCATCCATGCGGTGACGGTCTCGGGGCCGCGGCATCGCCACCTGCTGGCCTGGGTGCCGACGATGCATTTCTATGCGCCCCTGGCCGCCATCGCCGCCTACAAGGCTATATACGAGCTTGTTTTCAAACCATTCTTTTGGGACAAGACGATACATGGCCTGTCGGTTGCCGCGCGCGGGCGGCACCGCTCAGACGGCGGATTTGACCTCGCCGGAATCAAGCTTGAGCCGGGTCACGAAAGCCTTTGAGATGTGATCGCGCAGCGCCTGCGCCGCCGCCGCCCCGTCGCGCGCCTCGATCGCGCTGACGATGGCACCATGCTCGGCCAGCGCATCCTCGCCGCGCCCCCTCGCCGCAAGCGAGGTGGTCGCCAGAAGCGCCATGGAGCGATGCACAAGGTCAAGCTGCTGCACCAGAAAGCGGTTGTGCGAGGCGAGGTGGATCTGCTTGTGAAACCGCCGGTTGGCGCGCGACAGCTCCTTCGGATGCCCCAGCAGTGCGCGGTCGTCCTCGACCATGTCGCGCAGCACGCGCACCTCCTCGGGCGTGGCATGGCGCGCGGCCAGTTGCGCCGCCAGCCCCTCGAGTTCGGCACGCACCACATAAAGCTCGGCCAGCTGGTTGTAATCGAGCGAGGCCACGATCAGGCTGCGCCCGTCGCGCGTCAGCATGGACTGGGTCTCGAGCCGCTGAAGCGCCTCGCGGATGGGTGTGCGCGAGACGCCGAATCGCTCGGCCAGATCGCTCTCCACCAGGCGGTCGCCGGGCTTGAACACGCCCATGTCGATCGCCTCCAGGATCAGCGTGTAGGCGTCCGTTGTCGGGGGCTTCATCGGCGGGTCCGTCCGTTTTCGTGTCATGGCGCGACCTTACGCGCTTTGACCCGGCGATCAACCCCGACCCGATTGCATGAAATGTGGCGCTGGCCTATGGTCCGGCCATGGCGAAACAGGATTTTGCCCATGTGACGACATGGGTATTCGATCTCGACAATACGCTCTACCCGCCCGAGGCGCGCCTTTTCGATCAGATCGAGGCGCGGATGACGGTATTCGTGCGCGATTTCCTCAAGGTCAGCGCCGCCGAGGCCGACCGCATCCGTCACGACTACTGGCGCGCGCATGGCACGACGCTTGCCGGGCTGATGCGGTGCCACGATCTCGACCCCGGCCCCTATTTGCAGGCGGTGCACGATATTTCGCTCGATCATCTCGCGCCCGATCCCGATTTGCGTGCGACCATCGAGCGGCTGCCGGGGCGGCGGATCGTCCATACCAACGGCTCGGGCGACTATGCAGGCCGGGTGGTGGCGGCGCGCGGCCTCGCCGGCGTGTTCGACGCGATCTATGGCGTGGAAGATGCGGGCTACCGGCCCAAGCCAGAGGCCGGGGCCTTTGCCGCCGTGCTCGGGCGCGACGGATCGGAGGCGGGGCGCGCGGCGATGTTCGAGGATGACGCGCGCAACCTTGCCGCACCGCACGCGATGGGGATGCGCACCGTCCATGTCGCCCCCGCCCCGGTCAGGGCCGCGCATATCCATCACCATACCGATGACCTGGGCGGGTTTCTTGCGCGCCTGGTCTGAGGCGGCGCCCCCGGCGGCGCATCCCGCCCGCATGTGGCCGTTTTTGTCGCAGGCCGGCCGACAGGCGTTGCGATCCCGGCGATTGTGGGGCCTTGTATCCCTGCGCTGGCGCTGGCGCCGGTGCCGGTGATCCGGGTGCGGGCTGGGGTGGTGGCGCGCGGGCAGCGCGACGAAAGGCAGGGAAAAGGCAGGGACATGACGGGCGAGAGCGTCGATATCGTGATCTCGGGCGGTGGTGTGGCGGGGCTGACGGCGGCGGCCGTCTTTGGCGGCGCGGGATTTTCCGTTCTCTGCGTCGATCCCGCGCCGCCGGTCACTGCGCGCGACGCCGAGGGCGCGGACCTGCGCACCACCGCCTTTCTGCAACCCGCGCAGGCGCTGCTGGATCGCGCGGGGCTGTGGGAGCGGCTTGCCCCCCATGCCGCGCCGTTGCAGATCATGCGGGTGGTCGATGCCGGCGGCGAGCGGCCCGAGCCGCGCGTCATCAAGGATTTCGACGCCGCCGAGATTTCCGACCGGCCGTTTGGCTGGAACCTGCCCAACTGGCTCTTGCGGCGCGAGATGGTGGCGCATCTTGAGGGGCTCGCGAACGTCACCTTCCGCCCCGGCACGGCGACCACCACGCTTTTCACCCGGCAAGGCGAGGCGCGCGTCGGGCTGTCGGACGGCAGCCGTGTGCGCACACGGCTGGTAATCGCCGCCGACGGGCGCAACTCGCCGATCAGGGACGCTGCGGGCATCCCGGTGAAAACGATCCGCTACGGGCAGAAGGCGCTCGCCTTTGCCGTCACCCATCCGATCCCGCATGACAATGTCTCGACCGAGATCCATCGCTCGGGCGGACCGTTCACGCTTGTGCCGCTGCCCGATCTCGACGGGCGGCCTTCTTCGGCGGTGGTCTGGATGGAGCAGGGGCCGGAGGTGGTGCGCCTTGCCGCGCTGCCGGTGGCCGAGTTCGAGGCAGCGATGAACCTGCGTTCCTGCCATCTTTTCGGGCCGCTCACGCTGGCCTCGCGGCGCACGGTCTGGCCGATCATCAGCCAGATCGCCGAACGGATGTGGGCCGAGCGTGTGACGCTGGTGGCCGAGGCGGCGCATGTGGTGCCGCCCATCGGGGCGCAGGGGTTGAACATGAGCCTTGCCGACATGCGCGTGCTGGCAGACCTCGCCGAGGCGGCACCCGACCGGCTGGGCGACCGTGCCATGCTGGAAAGCTATCACCGCAAGCGCCATCTCGAGGTGGCGGCGCGGGTGCGCGGCATTGACCTGCTCAACCGCGCCTCGATGCTGCACGCCCAGCCCCTGCGCGATGCGCGCGCGCGCGCGCTTGACGCGCTCTATTCGCTGGCCCCGGTGCGCAGGACGCTGATGAAGATCGGGCTCGGCGCGCGGGGGTAAGAGGGCGGTTCTGGCCTGTTGCCGACATTCGGCTTTTGTCACCCGCGCGGCTCATCCCGAAACTGGCAAAGGCCCGCCTCATACCAACGGCCCTATGAATTGACCGCTTTGGCATATTCTCGGTCACTGATAGAAAGGACGCGTTCCTGATCGTTTGCGAAGAAGTTCCACGCGTCACAACATCGCGCAACGATGTCGTCGTGGGTATCGAACACGGAAATGGCGAGGCAGTTCGCTCGCAGATAGGTGTTCCATCCCGGATGATCACATTTCCCCTCGGCGCTCCGCATTTTTCATGGCGAGATCGGTTCTGAGGGAGTGCGGCGGGAGGGGGCGTTGACATGCTGATCCATCTTCACAGCCAAGCGA